>Ga0181520_10001930_pt1 | contig 40567 bp, 19 predicted proteins | sample PEATcosm2014_Bin_29_FD_132451 | JGI IMG/M metagenome (GOLD analysis project Ga0181520, IMG submission 132451) | Peatland microbial communities from MTU Mesocosm Facility, Houghton, MI, USA - PEATcosm2014_Bin02_30_metaG | ecosystem: Environmental > Terrestrial > Soil > Wetlands > Peat | place... | reverse complement strand
TGGCTGTTGTCTTTTGATTGTCGCCGCATTCGCCTTAGTGTCGTGGCACGGAACGAACACGCCACACCCGGTAGACAATATGGCCGCAACTCCTGAGACCATAGACCTATCGAACGCCGGGACACTACGAGGCCTTCAATCCAACTCAGCCGAACCAAGTTTGTTGCAATCGGTGTCGTTACCGGCTGCTTTGGTCAAGGTGAATATCATTCTTCCGCGCTACAGCAGAGCCGGGCAATACGCGGTCGCTGTCACGCGCGATCAGACGGTCAATGACCCTTTGGCTCACGGCAGCGCGGTCGCAACAGGCAATGGAGACCGGGAAGAGGTCTCCGTGGATCTTGATTTGCGGAAATCCAGACCGGGGGCCTATTTTCTTTCAACGACCCATGAGCAGGATCAGGCATCGTACTACTATCCGCTCCAAATCAAGTAGTAGGGCCGTGGACGTGGTCCTAGAAACGCGAGTTGGCGAGAGCTGACGCTCTTGCCCATGTAGATCGGCGCACCCTAGGCGATTCTTGAGGTGTAATCGCGGAGAGAACCTTTATAATCTGGTTCATGCGATAGCTTACTCTGTAATCGTCGGATACTTCTCTTATGCGCCTGCTTCCGCTCTTTACCGCCCTCCTTCTGGCCATGCCCCTGGCTTCAAGTTGTGTTGCACAAACACGCACGGTGGCTCTGACGATTGACGATCTTCCATTTATAGCGGGAGACGACAAACCGATGCTGCCGGTGGATGCCAAATGGGCAGTAGTTGCCAACCATAAGCTGTTAAGGTCAATCGCCCGCCACCATGTTCCTGTGACAGGATTTGTCACTCAAAAGCGCGTAGAAGATTTGGGGCCTACGTCCGGCAATGAGATTCTGAGGGAGTGGACGCAGCGCGGCTTAGACTTGGGCAACCACACGTACGCGCATCCAAACTTCAACGACCTGACCATAGAGCAGTTTGAAGATCAGATTGTTCGCGGCGAGACCTCAATTGCTCCGCTCATGAAGGCAGCGGGGCGCAGGGTTGAGTTCTTTCGTTTTCCATACAACCACACCGGCGACACAAAGGAGAAACAGGACACCGTGGCTGTCTTCCTTGCGCAACGTGGGTACCGCCTTGCGCCCTGCACGATTGAGACATCAGACTGGATGTTCAACTCTGCCTATGTCCGGATGCTCGGTCGCCATGACAAAGCCTCGGCCTCTCGGCTGCGCGCAGACTATCTAGCATTCACGGCCATCCAGATTGATTACTTTGCCGGACTCAACCGGAAGGTTGTTGGATATGAGCCTCCGCAGATCATGCTCATCCACGACAACCAACTGAATGCCGACGTGATCGATGAACTGCTGGCATTGTTTGAGAAGAGGCACTATCGCTGGGTGACGCTTGGAGAAGCTGAGAAAGACCCCGTTTACAAAACCCCTGAAACTGTTTTTACAAAATATGGTCCCATGTGGGGGTACAGGTGGGCGCGCGAGCTGAACGTGAAGGTCGATGGCAGCTTGGAATCTGATCCGCCCAAATGGGTTACTGATTACGGAAAGCAAACGCCTGAGCCGCCGCGAAGGGCACGCTCTGAGTTTTGAGGAAGATGGCCTCTTGAACCTTCCGATTGCAGAGCATCTACTCCGAAATCATTCCGATTCCGGTGGAAAGCAGAGGCCAGAGTCGAGAGATCGCATCACTAACGAGAAACGACGTTGTGACCTGAATGGATCGTGGACTTACGTAAAATAGCAGAGTCGCTTGTCGAGAACTCCATTCGACTATGTGGAAACAGCGTTTTCCATGAGATTCAACTCATATATTTTGTCGATTCCCGGTAGATTTGGCGGCATATTCGAGTTGGCTGTCCTTGTCCGCTCGTACTGTTTTCCAATCGAAACCAACCAGTTCGTTCGGCTCGATGGGCGTTCCTTCAAGTACTGAGCCTTTCCATGTGTAATAGGCACCAGTTGGCAATGCCAGCCGGAATCCCTGGCCAACCTTGATGGAAGTGGCGGAGAGAAGCTTGCCAGCGGTCTTCTCGCCGACGATACTGGCTAGGTTGTTCTCCCGCGCAAACGCGACAATCATCTCGGCAGCGCTCGCGGTATGGCGATTCACGAGGATGGTCACCCTGCCGTGGAACGCCTTGTGGCCCAGCTCCTCGGTCTCAAGAACGATGGGCGACTTGGCCAGCATCGCCGGCGCAAACTGCAATGCGAGCAGCCAGAGAGCGTTTTTGGATACGGGGATGGAATTGAATCGCCGGAATCGCTGCTTCTCCGAATCAAGATGGGGAGTGACGCGCTTTCTGTCGAGGGCGAACCCTACCGGAATCCTGCCGGGCGTGAGTAGACTCATGACGCGAAGCGCGCCGATCCCTCCCCCAGTGTTCCCGCGAAGATCGATGACGAGGCTGTCGATCTTTCCCAACCCCTCAACGGCACACGAAATTTCGTTGGCTACTTCGACTCCAACCATCCCTGGGAACATCGCGACCTTCAGGTAGCCCTGTCCGTCTTCGAGATGCCGTGCCTCAACCAGCGTAGGCTCGACAAAATGGAGTTTCTTCCCCTTGGGCCGCGCCACATCGACCGCGACGACGCGCCGCTGATTGTCTCTGCAGACAATCTCCAGACTGGTTTGCTTGCCCATCGCGAAGACTGGATGCTCCGGCGGGGCAATCTCCCGGCCATCCACGTTGAGAAGAATGTCCCCTGGCTTGATTCCGGCATTCGATGCGGCACCACCCGAGTGAACATCCTGAAATATCCAACGCTTGCCGAAAGGCGTTTCGTCGGCAAGGTACGTTGCACTCAGTGCTGCCCGACTGGAAGCTCTGCGGGCGCTGCCGTGAAAGAAGCCCAGATGCGAGGTGTGCAATTCAGCCAGCAAATCAGACATGGCCTGTTCAAAGCCGTTTGGTGTGTTGGCAGCTTCAATCAAAGGCCGGTGGTGATCGACAGCGGCACGCCAATCGTCATTCAGCTTTTCGGGCTTATAGAAACGCTTCTCCAGGGTAGCCAGCACCTTGTCGAGAACGGCGCGGCGGTCGTGCTGGGAAAGTTGCGGAGGCGCGACTTGAGCAGATTGATCCACCGTCATCTGGAACTCCTTGAAGTGAGATTGACCGCTGGCGTGGGGAAGAGGTTGCCGCGAGGATTGCCGGCGAGTACGAAGCCCGCCCAGTAGTACGGCGGCGCTCCTGAATTCAGCATTTCAAGTTGGGCTTGCCTCAATGCCACGGACTTCTCCTCGCGGTGGCCGAGGTGATCGTAGAAGGCGGTCATCAGATGCGCGGTTGCATGATCTTCAAGTTCCCAGAGGGTGGAGACAACGCTCTGCGAGCCTGCCTCGATGAACGCGTTAACGATACTCGCGACGCCCTCTTCTCCGACTGGCCCGACGCCGGTGTTGCAGGCAGAGAGCGTGACCAAGCTGGCATTGAGATGGAGGTTCCTGATCTCCCGTATCTGGAGCAGGCCGTCATCCGTGGGTTGTTGCTGGGGAGCGAAGACGAGAGCGGAGCGATCTGGGATTTCTGGATCGACATAGCCGTGAAGGGCCAGGTGGATCACGCCGTAATGACCGAGTGGGAGTTGTTTGAAGTTCGTCTCTGTCGCGTTGGCTCCCAAGAGGATGGTGCTTGGTTTGGGAAGGTCCGCGGCAATCGTTTCCACTTCATGGCGGCTCTCCGGGAGCGCCACAAGTTCGCTCCTCTCCGGCCCTGAGACCGCTCGATGGATGCTGGCCAGCAGTGTGTGGGGTGGCGTATCAGTCGTCCACGCCGCTACCCCGACATACGGCAGGTTCGCCTCTTCTGTCTGCCGCGCGCGTTGGTCCAGGATGTGAAGCACTGTTCCTGATGGGACCACCGTTACCTGATGCGAGGCCAGGATGTATTGGCCGTTGTCGGCCAGAGCAGCGAATGGAAGCAGGTGAAGCTTTCCATCCGGCACCACAATCAGCGCCGTTTTCTCTTTGAATTCTGGAATGCCGCCCAGAAGTCCATTGAAAAGCTGTTGAGCAAGCAGCAGGTCCGTCTTCTGCTTCACAATCTCTGAACGATACTGGGTTGCCGCCTGGTCCAATTCATCACGGGACGCCAACGTGTATCGGTGAACGGTGTTATGCGTCAACGCGAGCGCGAAGGAGTGAGGATTGTCGAGAACATATTCGAGCAAAAGCTCCGAAGGACGGAGTTCGCGCTGGAGTTCGCGAATATCAACCGGCTCCGGCGCTTTGTCCCCCGCAGTTGAATCCGTATCAAGCTGTAGTTCTGTCTCATAGATGGAGTCAAGGATATGCGCTCTGGCTGTCGATTCATCGGCATTGAGTAAGTCGATGTTCAACTTCGTCAATCGCTGCTCGGCGGGATTCAGTTCGTGTGGCGTTACTACTTCATGGTGCGCCAAGGACTGCGCCTCGACCCGCCCGCGGGCGCGCTCGATCACGCGAAATGCGTCCGCAGTCCTGCCCTGATCGCATAAGAACTCGAAATACCCTGAGTAAACCTTGCTGAGATCGGCAAGCAGTTGGCGTTCAACGGTCGGCGTTGGCACTCTGCTGAGCAGTGCGTCAAGCATGTCGGCGCTCTTCTCATACAAGATGATTGCTGACTTGCGGTCCCCGATGCGAGCCATGATCTCTGCCTTGATTGCAAGATCACGTGGGACAAAGTACAGCTCATCGGGGATTTGTTCGTTGGATGCAATGGCATCGTTGATTGCAATCAATGCCGGTTGCAAAGCTCCTTGATGCAGGTATGCCGTTGCAAGCGAACCATCAGCCTGCGTCAAGCCGCGCCAGTACGAAAGTTGTTTGGCGTATTGAACGGCCTGGGCGTAGTCAGAAACAGCTTGATCCCATTGGCCCATCCTTTCGTAGACGCCAGCCCTGGTTTGGTAAAGCTCATAGAGATGTCCGGCAAGGTGGTAGCCGCTCACTCGCCGCATCTCTTCACTGGCGAGTGCCAGCGCTTCCTTGTTCTGCCCAAGACCGCTGAGAGCTTCAATCTTGGCTGTGATGGCAATCGTTGGATATGCAGCGCCGCGGGTCTTCCCGGCAACCTTGATGGCTTCGTCGAGCGGCACAAGTGCTTCCTTGTACTTGTGCATTTCCACCAAGCCAGCACCGTACATACTGGCGTATCGAATGTGAGCGCCGGGGTCTGTAGTCTTGGCAACTAACCATGCCTTGGCCACATTCTTTTTCGCGGTCGCAATGTCGCCGAGCAAGAATGCAGCGATCCCTTGCTCGCCCATCGCCCTGGACGCCAGCAGATAATGGTGCTGGCGGATTGCGAGTGTTTCCACATCAGCCCATGTCTTACGCGCCATCCCGGCGTCATAATTTACTTCGAGCATTCCGAGGATGGTCAGCACGCGAAGCCGGGTCTCTGGCTCCTGCGCCTCAGGCAGCGCCAGATCATGCGTCAGCAACGCGATCTGCGCGGGGACGCTGGTTGACGACTCGCTATGCGCAGGCATCTCGCTGACGCGTGCGTAGAGCGCCATCGAGAGCTGATGCCTCTGAGCAAATTGAAGTTCAGCTTGTCGGTAAAGTGGTTCGGCCGTGATCCAGTTATTGAGCCACGACATCTCGTCGGCTCGCGCCAGGAGCGCCTCGGGAGAGACAGGATTCCTCCTGCGGAGGACTTGCGATCCGACCACACCCAATAAGACGACCAGCAGCAAACCGGCAGCAATGCGAAAGGAGGGGAAGAAAGCGATTCGCATAACGCCTCGTTTACTTTGGACGTTTAGTTTGTCAGAAAGTGGGAGGCAGGTCAACCCCTTGTTGCGCGTGACAATCAGGCGGTCGGGTTAAAATTCATCGGTATTGAGGATCATGTTGGCAATAGATTGGCGGAAATGAGAATGATCGCCGAGTCTGAATCGAGCACCACACAGTTGGGCAAGGCATGGTTGGGAAGCTTCAGAGACTGTTCTGCTCTCTCGCCGCAGGGGCCATGCCGCGGTCCTCGCGGATTGCGTCGAGCCACAACTGCATGGTCAGATCTTCTCTCTTGGGGACACCGAGTTGCCAGCGCAATTCCGTTGTGTAACGTTCTTGAAGGATGTCGAGGTCGAAGGGAACTCTGCGCGCCAGGAAACGCACATCGTCGCGGTCTTTCTGGCTGTTTCTTTCGAGTTTCGATAGGGCCAGGTCGTAGGGGTCAAGCGCCATCAGATGGAGGTTGCGGTAAGCGCCGGGGAACATCTCGACAAGGCGATCCTCATAGCTCTCCGGGATGGCGGCAACAGCCACGCGGTCAAGATAGATGTGATGTATCTGATGTAGCGGGCCACCGCGAATACCAAGTTTCATCATGGTTTCGGCGGCGTCGCGTGGCGCAAGCTCGATGACATCGACATCCGCCGTGGGCCGCTCCAGCCCATAGAGCAATGTGACGACGAAACCGCCAATGCAGTCGAGGCGCACGGTCGTATCGACTGCCTCATCCAACTCCCTGAAGAAGGAGTTCCATGGTTCCGGCGGCCGGTTAGAGGACGACATGATCGAGTTGCTCCACGGTAAGGTCTGTCAGCAGATTCCAGTGTTCGGCCAACTTCGGTCGATGCTCGCGCAGCCAAGCCCGCTCGGCGCGTGTCATCGACTCTCTGCATAGAGTATCTTCTTTCACCAGACGAGAGGACTCCAGCTTGGCGACGCGTGTGGCCAACTCCTCTTCCAACTGGGAGCGTCCTTCTCTCTCTGCGGCCTGCCGCGCCAACTCAACCACAAACCCAAGCCGGTTCTGGCGATCCCGCAACTTTGCATTCGCCGTCAGCCAGTCCCAGTTCAGATGCGGGTAGGCCAGAGGTAGCCACGCCAGCGCCTCTGTGACCCGCGAGTCCAGATCGTCCGAGTCCAGTGCCTCCATCAGCACTTCCACCGGATTCAATCGGGCTGAACTGCGCAAATACGCAAAGCCCGGATAGCCCAGGCTACCCAGCATGGATTGGAAGAAGCCGGCGTCGCGTGCGCGTGTCTGGTACTCCGTGAGCGGCAATGCCGTGGCCGGAACCTCAAAGACTTCCACTGCTTTTGAGGCAAGTTCTGAGGAGACTGCCCGTTCTCCCCGCTCGACCATAGACAAATATGCCTGGGTCACGCCGAGCCGCGCGGCGGCTTGGGCTTGCGTCCATGCAGACGCCTTGCGGGCGTTTTTGAGTTCGTCTCCGGTCACGTATCGAATATAACACAAATTGTTATATTTATACGATAATCCTGTACTCATGGCAAGCTCACTGTTTTCATCTGCTTGTAAATGCAGTAGATATAGATGAATGGTGCATCAGTCGAAGATCACACCCTGCTCGATCCCTTTTCCCCGTTGCACCACCAGTGGACTGCCTGAATGTTCTCCGGGTGGTCGTCCCGCCATACCCCGCCCATGCCGCGGGGATGGATATGGTCGGGTACGATGTCGCCATAATCAGTGAATGGTTCGTTACAGAGGGCGCACTTGCCACGCTGGGCGGCAATCTTTCGGTCGAGCAGTTTCCGCATTTCACCGTTGGATCGGAGTTCCCGGTATCCCCTGGGATGATGCTGATCTTCAATGCGCCGAACGCCCATCTGGCGCTGGCGCTTTACTCTTGGAATTTCCTCTCTTCCACAGCAGAAACGGGAGCGGTGGATCGGGCAGAGTTGGTTCTGACGGAGTCTCATGGTTTCCTCCCGCTTTGGCCTTAGTCAGATTTGAAAACTCGGTTGACGTGAACCTGGTTCCAGATTCATCAGAACGGAAGGCGAGGGTGCAAAGCGACGGACGGAAAAAATATTGCCTCGGCAGTCGTTGGTGCGGGCCGATCAAAATTGATCGAGGGTTCAACGGATCTTGGCCTCTGTGTCGGTTATGCACTGGAAATTGTCCTGAATGTAGGGGAGATGTGATCACCTTGATTGGAGTTTTTTGCGGTTAGAGTTGACTCTGCAATTCGATCCAGACTCAGTTTGGACCCCCTGAAACAGATTGCAGGGGGCTTTCTGTCAAGCCGAGATGAGTCTTGTCGGGCGTCAGTGCCATACTATTTGAAAGACTGCAAAGGATATTCCATGGACATCTTCAGCTATCGCGATGACCTGATCGGGGATTACAGCGCCTATGTAAAAGGGTTTCTGGAGGTGCATGATCCAGAAGTTGAGAAGTTCATCACCTCTCACCTGGATGGCGGGGTGCTTTGGCCTGAGCCCTTGGTCCAGCTCAACCCCGCCTTCGTCCAAGGCCCGACCATCGACGATCTGGTTGACCAGAAGCGCCTTCATGCCACCTGCCGGGAGATCTTCCGGCGTGGCAAAACAGTTGAGCATCCTCTGGGTGTCCCACTGCGGCTTCATCGGCACCAAGAAAAAGCGATAGAGTGCGCCCAGAAGGGCGTCAATTATGTGCTGACCACCGGCACAGGTTCAGGCAAGAGCCTCGCCTACCTGATACCTATCATTGACCACGTCCTGAAGACTGGGAGCGGTCACGGCATCAAGGCGATTGTTGTTTACCCGATGAACGCTCTGGCCAACAGCCAGCTTGGGGAGATGGAGAAATTCCTCGGTCCTGGATTTCCTACCGACGATCCGCCTGTACGTTTTGCCCGGTACACGGGCCAGGAGAATGAAGAGGCTCGGGATGCGATCCTCAACAATCCTCCAGATGTCTTGCTGACCAACTACGTCATGCTTGAACTGATTCTTACCCGGCCTCGTGAACGCGAACATCTGATAAAAGCTGCTGGCGATTTGAAGTTCCTGGTGCTGGATGAGCTTCACACTTATCGTGGCCGGCAGGGTGCAGACGTATCCATGTTGGTCCGGCGTCTCCGCGAGACCCTCAAAGCTGAGGATGTAATTTGTGTTGGCACCTCTGCCACAATGGGAACCGGCGCCACATTTGAAGACATAAGGCGGGATGTGGCGGGTGTGGCAAAGCGCCTGTTTGGATCTCCGGTCTCAGAGGACCATGTCATTGCCGAGAGGCTGCGCAGGATAACGCCAGACGTCCAGGTGGATGATCCGAGGATTGCTGAACAACTCAGCGTCCGGGTGATGGACGCCAGCTTCCAGATTCCGAGTTCTTTCGATGCATTTTGTCTGGACCCTCTGGCTAGCTGGGTGGAAACCACCTTTGGCCTCGAAAAGGAAGATAGCACCGAGTACTTGAAGCGGGCTACCCCGAAAACCATCAGGCAAGCGGGAAAGCAACTCTCGGACAAACTCGGGCTGGATGAAGCTGCCTGCTCTGCGGCGATCCAACGTTGGCTACTGCATGGATACAAGTGCGAGCCTGACCTCATTAGCGGCAATCGCCCGTTCGCTTTTCGCCTGCACCAATTCATCAGCAAAGGGGACGCGGTCTACGCCACACTCGGCAAAGGGGAAGATCGTTGGATGACGCTTCAGCCACAGCTCTACCGGCCGGAACATCGGGACGAGCGGCTTTACCCCCTGGCCTTCTGTCGCGCGTGTGGCCAAGAGTTCTACAGCGTTTATATACGTGAACAGGTAGGGAGTGTTGAAGTTGTTCCGCGACCTGCCGGGGAAGACGACAGCAAAGTGGATCAAGTCCACGCAGGATACCTGATGGTGTTGGACGAGCCTTGGCCAACCGATCCGGCAATCGAATTGGAACTGCTACCGGATGAATGGAAGGAGACCTTCAGGGGAGCACTTCGCCTCCGAGCAGATCGCCGAGGCAGGCGTCCGATTCCCCATACCCTTCTCAAGAATGGCACCGAGGCTCCAGACGGGCATCCAGTGGTCTTTCTGTCTTCGCCATTCTGCTTCTGCCCGAACTGCCGGGTAACGTACAGTCCGCGTCAGAGGAAAGATTTTGGCAAATTGGCGACATTGAGTTCCGAGGGCCGGAGCACTGCCACAACGGTTCTCAGCCTCTCCGCAATCCGCCACTTGAAGTCGGTGCCGGGGATTGAAGACAAGGCCCGCAAACTTCTTAGCTTCACCGACAACCGGCAGGATGCGTCTTTGCAGGCCGGACACTTCAATGACTTCTCGGAGACCGGGTTGCTTCGATCGGCACTGTACCAGGCCGTTAACAAGGCTGGCTCCGTGGGACTAACCCACGACAAACTCAGCCATGCTGTGTTTGAGGTTTTGAATCTGCCGTTCGGAGAATATGCAATTGATCCTTCTTTGAGGTTTGCGGCTAGAGAAGATACTCAACAAGTGCTCCGGGATCTCCTCGCCTATAGGCTCTATCGTGACCTTCGGCGTGGGTGGCGAATCAATCTCCCCAACCTGGAGCAGGTGGGTCTGTTGAGCCTCGATTACAAAAGCCTCACAGACCTCTGCGGAGCGGAGGAGGAGTGGGCAGGGAAGCATTTACTTCTCGTGAACGGTACTTCAGCAGACCGGACAAAATGGTGCCGCACACTCTTGGATGTGCTTCGCCGGGAACTGGCCATCAAGGTGGACTACCTGCGTTCCGATTATCAGGACCAGCTCAAACAGCGCGGCAGCCAGCGCCTGAAAGAGCCGTGGTCCATAGATGAGGATGAACAAATGGATCGGGCCACGCTGGCCTATCCACGACAGAGCGAGGAAGCTGACAACACATATCGGAGCAGTCTGACTTTTGTAGGGCCGCGAAGCGCTTTCGGACAGTTCCTAAAGCGGGAAGCCAACAGACTCCTTCCAGGAGTCCCCATGCCGGGGGACGACCTCGCCGCGATCATCCGACAGCTCTTTGAACTGCTTCGCATAGCCGGACTGTTGGAGATTCGTGAAAACGGCGGCGCAGTCCCCGGCTACCAGATCCCGGCTGATGCAATTGTCTGGAAGGTTGGAGACGGTGTCGTTCCCCATGACCCTCTGTTGCAAACGACGGAGTCTCTGGCAGGGGGCACACCGAATCCATTCTTTGTGTCATTCTACAAGGAAACGGCTCAGCATCTGCGCGGACTGGAGGCACGTGAGCATACAGCTCAGGTGCCCTCCAAGCAGCGAGAAGAACGCGAAGAGGCATTCCGTGAGGGGCGGCTGCGAATACTCTATTGCAGCCCCACGATGGAACTGGGCGTTGATATTGCCGACCTCAACGTGGTCAACCTGCGAAACGTTCCACCGACTCCGGCGAACTATTCCCAGCGGAGCGGACGGGCAGGACGAAGCGGCCAACCGGCTCTGGTATACACCTACTGCAGTATCGGAAGTTCTCACGACCAATACTTCTTCAAGCGTCCCGAGCGCATGGTCTCAGGGCGTGTGGCGACACCTCGACTGGATTTGGCCAACGAGGATCTGATTCGGTCCCACATCCACGCTTTATGGCTTGCAGAGACCAGAATCGATCTGAAGCGGTCTCTTCGGGACATCCTCGATCTTGAGGGGGAGAACCCAACCTTGAAGCTATTGCCGTCCATTTCTACCCAGATGGCGAACCCACTGTTCAAGGTCGCCACACGGACAAAGGCTCAGGCAATTCTAGGTGGGCTGAAGGATGAACTGTTGGGCGCCGCATGGTTCACGCCGGAATGGCTCGACCGCGTACTACTCCAGCTTGAGAACCAATTCGAGGTCGCCTGCGAGCGTTGGCGAACAATGTATCGGAGCGCTCGGAACCAGCAGGAGCTTCAAAATAAGATCATTCTTGACCACACGCGTGCGCCCAGAGACCACGAGAAGGCCAAGCGGCTTCGCCGGGAGTCTGAGGCTCAACTGAAACTTCTCTGTGAATCGGATAACATGATGCAGTCCGACTTCTACAGCTATCGCTACTTCGCGAGTGAAGGGTTCCTACCCGGCTACAACTTTCCCCGGCTTCCTCTGTCTGCGTTCATTCCAGGCCGGCGTCAAGTCCGCGAGAAATCTGGCGAAGAGTTCCTGTCCCGCCCACGGTTCCTGGCCATTTCGGAGTTTGGCCCCAGAGCCATCGTTTATCACGAAGGTAGCCGTTACGAAATCAACAAGGTGATTCTGCCTGTAGGAGATGGTCCGATTCTTGGCCAGATGAAGCGGTGTACAGCATGTGGCTACCTGCACACAACACCGGAGGGTCAACCAGGACCAGATGTATGTGAGCACTGTGGCTTGAGCCTCGGCATGGCCCGTGCCAATATGTTCCGGCTCCAAAATGTCGCCACCCGTCGAAGGGAGCGGATCAACTCAGATGAGGAGGAGCGCCTGCGCAAGGGTTTTGACCTCCAGACCTCGATTCGCTTTGAAGAAAGGGGCGGGAAGCCGAGCCCTCGAAAGGCTGATCTGTATGAGGGCACAACGCCCATAGCTGTCTTGCACTACGGGGACGCGGCCACCATTTGGAGAGTAAACCTTGGTATGCGGCGGCGTGATCTGACCAAGCCAGACGGGTTTATCCTGGATACCGAACGCGGCTACTGGGCTTCTCAACAGGATCTGGAAGACCAGGAGAATACTGAGACCGAGGAGATGTCCAACAGTGTGGCTAGGGTCATCCCCTACGTTGAAGATAGGCGCAACTGTCTGCTCTTTGAGCCGGTACCCGTTCGAGATGAAAGATTTATGGCAACCCTCCAAGCAGCTTTGAAGAACGCAATTCAGGTCTGTTTTCAACTGGAGGACTCAGAACTCGCTGCAGAACCCCTCCCCTCTGCAGAACCTCGCAACCAGATACTCATCTACGAGAGTGCCGAGGGAGGAGCCGGAGTGCTGAGACGGCTGGTGGAGGATGGCCAGACCGCTCTGATCGAGGTGGCAAAGACTGCATTGGAGCTTCTGCATTTCGACCCTAAGACTGGGGATGATCTTCGTTTTCCCAAGGGGTCAAAAGAAGCGTGCGAGGCGGCTTGTTACGATTGCGTAATGTCGTATGGCAACCAGTGGGATCACGAACTGCTGGACCGCCATCTTGTCCGCGACTACCTCCTCGCCATGAGCCGGGGAGCCCTCAAAGTTTCGTCCAGTTCCAATAGCCGTGAAGATCACCTGCGGGATTTGATCAAGCAGTGCGAATCCAAGCTGGAAAAGGATTGGCTGGGGTTCCTCTACACAAAGAACCTCCGCCTGCCCACACGGGCACAGGTCTTCTTCAAACCCTGCATGACCAGGCCTGACTTCTCGTATGATGACCATCAAGCAGTGGTTTATGTAGACGGCCCACCCCATGACTTTCCCGAACGGCAGAATCGGGATAATGTCCAAAATACCTGCATGGAAGACGCTGGTTATCAGGTCATCCGATTTCACCATGCGGAAAGCTGGGAGAATGTCGTAAAGAGATTTCCCTCCGTGTTCGGGAGTCTGGCATGAGCTTTACCGTAGGCAGTCTAGTACGTGCCCGAGGCCGTGAATGGGTAGTTCTGCCGGAAAGCTCTGACGAAATGGCCATGCTTCGCCCTTTAGGTGGCGGAGACATGGAGGTCACCGGCATTCTCTGCGGTCTTGAGGAAATCATCCCTGCCCAATTCGAGTTTCCGATTCCAGAGCAAGCCGGAGACTACCGCTCCTCTCGGATGCTTCGCGATGCTCTGCGCCTTGGGTTTCGCGCCAGTGCCGGTCCTTTCCGTTCTTTTGGGCATCTGAACTTCGAGCCGCGCCCCTACCAGTTGGTCCCCTTGCTCATGGGACTCAAGCAAGACCCCGTGCGCCTCTTGATTGCTGACGATGTGGGTATCGGAAAGACCATTGAAGCATCTCTCCTCGCCAAAGAACTGTTGGATCGTGGCGAGGTTACACGCATGGCCGTCCTCTGCCCACCTCACCTCGCTGAACAATGGCAGAGAGAGTTGAAGGATAAATTTCAAATCGAGGCAGAATTGGTGCTGGCAGGAACAGCGCGCCGTCTGGAATCCGATTGCCGTGGTGGCGAGAGCCTCTTCGATCGTTACCCCTTCACAATCGTCTCCATGGACTACATCAAATCAGACCATCGCCGGGATGACTTTCTTCGCACCTGCCCCGAACTCGTCATTGTTGACGAAGCTCACACCTGCGCTTACGCCGGCAGGGTCAGCAGCGCCCAGCATCAACGGCATCTGTTACTGCGGAAGCTGGCCGAAAAGGCAGATCGTCATCTCATGCTGGTTACGGCGACTCCCCATTCCGGCAACGAAGAAGCCTTTCGTTCCCTCCTTGCCGTCCTTGACCCAGCTCTGGCCAATCTGCCGGCAGACTTGGGTGGAGATGCCAACCGGGTACACCGGGAGCACCTTGCAATCCATCTGGTTCAACGTAAACGCGGAGACATCGAACATTACCTAAACACGGATACACCGTTTCCCAAGCGCCAGGATGCCGAGCAATCCTATGCGCTCAGCCCTGAGTATAGGGCCTTCTTTAAAAGGATTTTGTCGTTCGTCCGCGAATCGGTTCAGGATAAAACGGGGACAATGGTCCGGCGGCGTGTCCGGTGGTGGTCAGCTCTTGCTCTTTTGAGGTCTATGGCATCCAGTCCCGCCGCCGCTGCGGCCACGCTTACAACGCGGGCTACAAACCTGGATGCAGACAATGAAGGGGAAGCAGACGAACAAGGGCGCTCTGCGGTAATGGATATTGGCGATGACCGCGACTCGCTGACGGTCTCGGACATCGTTCCCGGCAGCGACCTGGGAGATGTTGACGATGAGGGCGTGCGAACACGTCGCCGTCTGTTGGCGATGGCAAAAGAGGCCCTGTCACTCTACGGAAATCCGGACACCAAGCTCGACCTGGTAACGGTTCAGGTCAAAAAATTATTGGAAGATGGCTTCAACCCAATCGTATTCTGCCGCTTTATCCCCACAGCGGAATACGTTGCGGACCATCTTCGTTCAAATTTGAAGCGCCAGTTCGCTGATGTGGAGATCGCCGCTGTCACCGGCCTTTTGGCTCCCGCAGACCGCGAAGACAGAATTGATGAACTAAGCAAAACCAACCGCCGTGTGCTGGTGGCCACTGACTGTCTCAGCGAAGGAATCAATTTGCAAGATCAGTTTGACGCGGTCGTGCACTATGACCTCAGTTGGAATCCAACTCGTCATGAGCAACGAGAAGGCCGAGTTGACCGCTTCGGTCAGCAGAGCAAGTCGGTGAAGGTTCTCACTCTTTTTGGCAAGGACAATCAGATCGACGGCATTGTGCTCGACGTGTTGCTCCGCAAGCACAAGAGGATTCGCAGCTCTCTGGGCATCTCGGTTCCCGTCCCGGCGACTTCTGATGAAGTTCTTGAAGCAGTCTTCGAAGGGCTGGTATTGCGTGGTTTGGATTCTCCCCCGAGTCAGGAACAATTGCTTCCCGGCTTTGAGGACTACTTCAAGCCGCAAACCGAGGACCTATATGCCCAGTGGGACGCGGCTGGAGAACGCGAAAAGAAGTCCCGCACGATCTTTGCCCAGCATGGGCTGAAGACTGAAGAGGTTCATAAGGAACTGGAGGCCGCCCGGCAGGCCATTGGCATGGGAGTAGATGTAGAGACCTTTGTCCATGATGCCTTGGAAGGACTTGGGGCTGGCTGGACCCGCGAGCGCAAGGGCATTCGCATCGAACTATCGGAGTGCGTCCGTGGATTGAAAGATGCCCTCCCTGTTGAAGATGAGCACCTGCTTGTCCGATTCCAGACTCCTGCCCCAGAAAAGGGTCTGCTACTCAGTCGCATTCATCCGTTCGTCGAGAGCCTCGCCGGCTATGTGCTGGATACCGCCCTTGATCCGCTCGGCAAGAGTGTTGCCAGCCGCTGCGGCGTCATTCGAACAGAGGCCGTCTCCACGCGCACCACACTCTTTCTCCTGCGCCACCGCATGCATTTGATCATCAGCCGCGGCGGGCAGGACTATCCTCTTCTGGCCGAGGATGCAGACCTTCTTGCCTTTGAAGGCGCCCCAGACCAGGCTCGGTGGCTGGACCGCGATCAGGCAGAGCGGCTGTTGCTGGCCGCTCCCACAGGCAATGTGCTGCCTGAACAAATTCGGATGTTCCTGCAAGGAGTACTGGACGGAATGCAGCATCTGTCCTCAAGGCTCGACTTGGCCTGCGACGAGCGGGCGGAGGAACTGCTCAGCGCCCACCGCCGCGTTCGCACCGCCGCCAGAGCGAGGGGCACCCTTCGCGTCGAGGCGCAACATCCACCAGACATCTTGGGAATCTATGTACTGCTTCCGATGCCAGTGAGGGGGATCTGACATGAGCCATCGCCAGCCCTTCCTCAACATCCGCACCGAGGGCGCTCTGCTCCCCTCTGACCTTCTCAGCCGGCTCGTGGAGGGAACGAACCTGCCCGGCCTCAAACCGGAGGACTACCACCTCGGCGCTGGTGAGAAACTTAACGAAGCCATCAGCCGCTCCTGGACTCGCCTCCTCTCCCTGTGGCTTGGCTTTCGCAAAGCTAAGGCGGCTTTGCCAGCATCGGACCTCGGCACCACGCTGACCCGCGAGCGGTGGCTGCTTCAACTCTTTCAGGAGTTGGGGTACGGCCGCCTACTCGGTGCCAGCCCCTTCGTGATCGACGAAAAGACCTACCCCATTTCGCATGTATGGCAAGGTCAGCACTACAAGCTGCCCATCCATCTTGTGAGCTTCCGCGCCGATCTCGACAAGCGCAGCGAGCAGCGCATCCAGGGTGCCAGCAAAGCCAGTCCTCACGGAATGGTGCAGGAGTTCCTCAACCGCTCTGAGCACGATCTTTGGGCCTTCGTTTCGAACGGCCTCAAGCTCCTCATCCTGCGCGACAACGCCAGCCTCACGCGCCAAGCCTACGTCGAATTCGATCTCGAAGGAATATTTGAAGGCGAAGCCTATGCGGACTTCCGCCTGTTGTGGATGGTTTGCCACCAGTCGCGGGTTGAAGGTACTGCCAAGGATCGCCCGGAAACTTGCTGGCTCGAACAATGGTCCAAGCAGGCGCAGACAGATGGGCGGCGCGCACTCGATCAACTGCGTGTCGGCGTTCAAAAAGCGCTTGAGAATCTTGGCACAGGATTCATTGCCCATAAGGCGAACCAGACTCTGCGTGATCGTCTGCAAGCTGGGGAGTTGCAAAAGCAGGACTTCTACCGGCAGTTGCTCCGGCTTGTCTACCGGCTGATCTTCCTCTTTGTGGCCGAAGACAGGGATTTGCTCCACATTCCCGGTTCATCCGATGATGCCCGGTCACGGTATGCTCGCTTTTATAGCGGCCAGCGCCTGCGGCGGATGGCGGAGCGCACTCGCGGCAGCCGCCACGCTGATCTATGGGTAGGACTGCGCCTGGTTTTTGCCAAGCTGGGCAACGATTACGGTTGCCCAGAGCTTGGTCTCCCGGCTCTCGGCGGCTTCCTCTTTGGCTCTCAGGCCATGCCCGACCTGGAATCCGCCGAACTCGCCAATGAGCACCTGCTCCTCGCCATCCGCAATCTCGGCCTCGTCAAGGATCGCAGCGGTTGGCGGCTGGTGGATTACCGCAACCTGGGCAGCGAGGAGTTGGGCAGCGTTTACGAGAGCCTGCTCGAACTCAACCCCACCATGGAACTCCCCGCCGGCATCTTCACCCTCGGCACAGTCGCCGGCAATCAGCGCAAGACCTCTGGCTCTTACTACACGCCGGACTCTCTGGTTCAGTGCCTGTTGGACTCGGCGCTCGACCCCGTTGTCGAACAAGCCATCAAAGGCAGGTCGCCCGCGGAAGCTGAAAAGGCAATCCTCGCTCTCAAGGTTTGCGATCCAGCGGTCGGCTCCGGCCACTTTCTGGTCGGTGCCGCGCACCGGCTGGCCAAGCATTTAGCCAATGTCCGTGCCCAGGCTCAGGGTGAGAGCGAACCGTCGCCGCTTTACTACCAACACGCGCTGCGCGACGTCATCGGTCACTGCCTCTATGGAGTGGACGCTAACCCCATGGCCGCTGAACTTTGCCGTGTCAGTCTGTGGCTTGAGGCCATCGAACCCGGCAAGCCGCTTTCCTTCCTCGATCATCACATCCGCGTCGGCAACAGCCTGCTCGGCGCCACGCCCGCTCTGCTTGCCAAGGGAATCCCCGATGAAGCATTCACGCCCATCGAAGGCGACGATAAGGAGATTTGTAGCCAATTCAAAAAAGTGAACAAGACAGAGAGAACCGGGTATAGGCGTCTTTTTGCGGCAACCACCGAACCCTGGGAGCGGCTTGGGGATTTGGCTGCCAGTATGACGCATGTGGACGACGCCCCCGATGATTCCATCGAAGCCGTACGCAACAAGGAGCGGATGTATGAAGCCATGGTCCGCTCCGGCAATTATCTTGATGGCCAGTTCTGGGCTGACACATGGTGCGCGGCGTTTGTGTGGAAGAAGACACAGGAGTTCAACTACCCCATCACCGAGGAAGTCTTTCGTCGAATTGAGAAAAACCCTCATGCAAGTGATTCGTGGATGCGTGTCGAAGTTGAGCGACTTGCCCGTCAGTACCAGTTCTTCCATTGGCATCTAGCGTTCCCTGATGTTTTTCATGTGTCTTTGGGTGACCACGCCGAAAACAAGCAGACTGGCTGGAGCGGCGGGTTTGATGCTGTGCTTGGCAATCCGCCGTGGGAGCGCGTCAAACTACAGGAAAAGGAGTGGTTCTCAGAGAGGAGTCCAAAAATTGCGAACGCGCCTAATGCAGCTGCCCGTCGAAAACTAATCCTGGCATTGGAAACCGAGAACCCTATGCTTCTCCAAGCCTTTCGAAATGATCTTCGCGCGACAGAGGGAGAGGGCCATCTCCTCAGGAATTCCGGACGATTCCCGTTGTGCGGAAAGGGAGACATCAACACCTACGCGGTGTTTGCAGAGACAAATCTAGCGATTTTGCGCCGTTCCGGTCGGTCTGGCTGTATTGTGCCCTCTGGGATCGCAACAGACAATACGACCAAGGAATTCTTTGCTTCATTGAACGACTCGAACCTCCTGTTCAGTCTCTATGACTTTGAAAACTCGGTGGGCCTCTTCGAAGGAGTCGGCCACGGCCGGTTCAAGTTTTGCCTCTTAACTGTTGCCGGCAGTTCCCAGACTGTGAGGACCACTCCAGATTTTTTCTTCTTTGCCCAGCACGCCACCGACCTCGAAGATCAGGATCGGCACTTTACACTAACTGCCGATGACATCGCACTAATCAACCCGAACACACTGACCTGTCCGATCTTTCGTTCTAAACGAGACGCTGAGATCACAAAGGCAATCTATCGCCGAGTTCCAGTCCTGATTAAAGAAGGGCCTCCCGATGAGAACCTTTGGGGCATCAAATTCTCAAGAATGTTCGACATGGCAAACGACTCCCACCTGTTCCGCACACGAGAGGAACTGGAGGCGGAAGGCCATCGGCTTCTAGCAAATGTATTCGACCGAAATGAGAAAAAGCATGTGCCTCTCTATGAGGCGAAGATGATGTATCTGTTTACCCATCGTTATGGTGACTACGCGATGCGTCCCAAGGGAAGCCTAGATACGGAGTTGCCCCGTATTCCCGCCGCGAAATTAATTGACCCGTATTATGCAGTTCAGCCGCGATATTGGGTTGATGAATGGGAGGTCATCAAGGCAACGTCTAACGTTCCACGGCTTCTGACCCGAGCGGTCGAGGAAATGTCTGAAGAGTTGGCATTTCAGATCATATCAGTTTGGTTTGAAGGTCACACACGTGCCATAACTCAAAAAGAACCCGAGAAGTACGCTCTGATTCTGCCTGAACAGAGGAGTAGGCATTTGATCGACGATGCTGCCAGACGGCGATTCGAGGCCATGCTGCTTCATGAGCAGTACCCCCTTGACGATTCTGACTTACATTTGGAAACACAAGGGACCACTTATCTTGAAGTTGCTGAACGGCTCATCCACAAACGGACTCCAACGTGGCTTTTTGGGTTTAGGGCAACAACAAATGCCACGAACGAGCGTACGACTCTGTTCACTGTCCTACCAGCATTCGCAGTCCCTCACAAGTTCCAGGTCGTGTCTTTTGTTCGGCCATCTGCGGAAAGGTGCGCGTTGCTTTGCAGTAACGCCAATTCATTCGTTCTTGACTACATTTCGCGTCAGAAGGTGGCTGGCACCGACATGAGCTATTTCTACATCCAGCAATTGCCATTGTTGGCTGAATGGCAGTATTCAAGACGCGATGCCGAGCAGATCAAGAATCTCTTCTTGGAGCTTACTTTTACCTCATGGGATTTAGCACCCTTTGCCCGGATGTTGGGGTATTCGGGAGCGCCTTTCTGCTGGGACGACGACCGACGCTTCATGCTCAGATGCGAACTCGACGCCCTATATTTCCGGCTTTACGATATTGCCCGTGACGATTTGAACTACATCATGGACACATTCCCCATCACGCGGGGAAAGGAAGAGAAGCAGTTCAGCGAGTACCGCACCAAGCGCGTCATCCTCGAAATCTACGACGCCATGGCCGAATCCGCCCGCACCGGCATCCCCTACCAGACCCGCCTGTCGCCGCCGCCCGCCGATGCCGCCGTCGCTCATCCGTGGCCAGTCGAAATGCCGCAACAAACCCCTACTCCTCCAAATCCAGTGGAGGAATTGAGTGCTGTCGCGAATGCAGCCTGGGAAACTCCTTTGGGAGTATCACCGGACAATGTTGCACTCTTTACTTTCATAGAAGTCATGCGCATTCTTGGTGGGCCTGTCGATTCCGAAAGAGTGCGCGTTGCAGTGAATCTCGTTCGCAGTCCGGCAACAGCCGCCGCATTCTTGGATGAAGCTCAGGCAGCAGAATGGGTGCGCGTAGTGGGTCAAGATGCACGGCCACTCCCAAGCAATGTGATTCAGATTTCGCAGTTTCAACAAGGGGCACCAGACCTTACATGGGCGGATGCAGTTAAACAGCTCAAAGGATCTGGCGCCATTGTGGTGGATTCCAATGGAAAATGGTCGGCAAGCTCCAAACTCCAATTGCTTCCAGAGCAAGACTGGATTCGGGGACGCGCCGCGGTCGCCGTTCAACTCTTGTCTGCGATTGAACCTGTAGTAGCGGAACGAAAAGTACTTGCCTTCATTCGGAGCGTGGAAGATGGCACTGCAAGGAGAGCTGTTTCCTGAGCCAGAGGTAGTGATAATACCTGATGACGCCCGACGCGAACCGCTCGTGTGGGTGAGCAGGCTTGTTATTTGGGAAAAGCCCGGCGAGATCCTACGCGAAGTTCCTCTTCGTCGGGGCCTGAATATCATCTGGTCGCCTGATCCAGGAGCAGATCAAGCGGAGCTTGGCCAGGATGCAGGTAGCGGTCATGGAGCCGGAAAGACGCTGTTCTGCCGGTTGCTGCGCTACTGCCTGGGTGAAGACAGCTTCTCGAATGATGATCAGCGGCGAAGCATTGCACAGCAACTGCCTGCTGGCCTTGTAGGCGCAGAGGTGATCGTTGCGGGAAAGTCATGGGCGGTGATCCGGCCGATTGGAATGACCCGGAAGCACTTCGCGAGGGAAGGTGTTTCTCTGGAATCCATCTCTCCTGTAAAAGATCCGGGAGAGGGCATCCAGCCCTTTCTTGATGCTCTGGGAGCAGCTCTTTTTTCAGATGGAATTGAAAAGTATCTGCCTGTAGAACATCAGAATGCTCCGTGGCTGTTCGCCCTTGCCTGGCTTACGAGAGACCAGGAGTGCCGATTTGATCATATCCTCGATTGGCGTCATCGGCGTGCTGACTCCGGGTCCATTGCGGTAAATCCCACCAAGGAACAACTTCTGATTGTGGTGCGGGCATTCCTTCGATTTATTCGTCAGGAAGAGATGGATGTCAAAGCCCAGCGGGAAGGGTTTGCCGAGGCGAAGCGTACCAGTGAAAGAGAACTGGCATATCTCCAGAGGCAAAGCAAGCAAATCTCTGCAGACCTGATTCGCGATCTTGGTGTTGATCGTGAACAGATGATTGGCGATGATCTTGGACTTGCGTTGCTTCGCAATGCTGCAGAGAGCAATTTCCAGGAATGTGAAAATGAAGCTCCTACCGGGGACAACGCGGCAATAACGTCCTTGCGCGAGGAGCGAGACCAAGTTTTAGCGGAGCAGGCAGTAATCAAAGACGAAGTGAAGAGGCACAGCGCGGATCGAGACCTGAGATTGCAACAAGTGAAGCAGCTTCGTGGAGAACGATCCACAGTAGACGCGAAAGAAATCAAAGCGATTCTCGGGCCGGTATGCCCGGTATGCATCGTTCCTATTGATCAGGCGTTGGGAGAAGGCTGCGGGCTTTCGCAAGAGATGTGGGATCCCACAAAACCTCATGAGGAAAGTCAACACATTGGCAAACAGATCACGGCGACCAACGAAACAATCAACCGGCTCAATGCTGTGATCTCCGCGGGAGAACTTCGCCTGAAGCACTTGCGCAAGGAAGAAGAGAAAGTTGCAGCTCAACTTGCAGCACTGGAAGAAAGGAGCAAGAAGGCCGGGAAGGAGAGGCGTCTGGAGTGGTCATCTGCCCAACGACTCGTTTTCAAGGTCTCTGAATATCAAGGCATTCTGGACAGAATTGAAGCGTTAAATACTGAGCTAAAGAGCCTCGCAAAGTCTGACGAGCAGGCTTCCAATTCAGAAGCAAAATACCGGAGCCTACATAGTGACACTCTGGCAAGGATGCAAGAACTTTTCTCGTATGTGTGTAAGGGACTTCTGGGAAATCAGGTGAAGGCGTCTCTCACGCTATCTGGTCAGGGGCTGCAAGCCGACGTTGAAGTTGGCGGCATGGCCATGGAATCGTTGAAGGCAATCGCGTTCGATCTAACAACGCTACTGATGAGCATTGAAGGGCGGTCTATGCTTCCAGCGTTTCTCGTTCATGACAGTCCAAGGGAAGCCGACCTTGGAGAAGCTATCTACCACCGTCTTTTTAAGCTGGTCCGAAGCTTTGAGCGATTGGGAGATGATCCACCTTTTCAGTACATCATCACAACAACCAGTCGGCCTCCAGATGATTACTGCCAATTGCCGTTCTTGATCGCGGAGCTTCAAGGATCAAAAGCAGAGGAGCGGTTGCTGCGCCAAGACCTTGGCGGAGGAACGAATTGATGCAAAATCCATTGACCGAACCTTATACGTTCAACGACACGGACCGGAACATCGTCGAGGCCGCGCGACTCCTACTGCGAAAGTTGAGTGTGCCCGGAACGATCAGGCCAGCCCAATTGGTCACTGTCGCCAAGTTGCACCATGTGCTTTTGACACTGCCCCAAGTCACTTATGGGGTCACGGCTTCCGCTACCATCTCGACTCGAATGAAATACGCCGAAATCATGACTTTGTCGTGGTGGAAAGTTTCAGTTGATGAAGGCAATTTGAGCATTGAATGCGGAGGCCATGAACATAATCCAGACATCGGCGGCGAATCCTACACATCGATGTCGTGGTCCGCAAGTCCAGGAGAGCGGACTGAATACGACGACCGTTGGGATGAGCAGTGGATGGTGCCTGACCTCAATTACTACCTTGAACGCGATATCAACATCGACTTTGCATCTGGCGAATACACAGTAGAAATTACGGACTGCGACAACGCCCTTCTTGAAGACAACGAAGAACAAGCTGTGGAGGAAAGTCCCGACAGCCAGAACACTGAAACCTTTGATTCGCTTTGGGCATACTGTGTGGAGAACAAGCGATTGGTACCAGCGCCGCCAGAATGGGCTGATCTTCACGGTATGCTGGCAAATAGGCAGCAGAAGTTAAGCGGAGGGTGGGAACCATCCGCTCCGCTGATATTGGCCGCTTGGCATTGCACCATGCCCATCGAGAAGCATCTGCGGTTCAAAGAGCATATCCAATGGGCCGCCGACCATAACCAGCTCGAAGAAGTCGGGGCCTTCCTTCGCTCCTTGCCCGAAGACAGGTGGGTTCACTTTGGCGAGGTTTAGTTGACCGGTTGCAGAAATGTCCTTTGCTGATCGCGTCTAGCTGCGCTGCAGGCATCCAACACGTAAAGAATTGGAGATCAAATCCTGATGAGTGAACGATACCGGTTTACAAGTCGCGATAAAAGTTTGATTGAAGCTGGCATCCTACTGCTGCGAAAACTGGCGACGGCTCCGATGACGAAGCCCGGGCAGTTGAAGACCGTGACCAAGGTGCTTCAAGCTTTGCTCAGCCTTCCCGAAGTGCCGCGAGGATTGAATGCTTCCATCATGGTTACAAGCCCAACCCGCAGTTGTGGCGATTGCATCCGAACATCCCATTCTTGGGAAATCCGTGTGGAAGGTGAGTACCTTTGCTTTGAAAGCGGGGGAGGCTTTGCCAGAACGGACACTTCCGTTTCCGATTCGTTCACTTCGATGAGGTGGGATGCTTGTCCTGGCCAGAACGCTGACTACCGCGACTATCGCGAGGACTGCCGGATGGTTCCAGACCTGCAATCGTTTCAGGCTGGGGTAGAAAACATCAACTACTTCGAAAAAGGCTACGGCTTGGAAATGTACGACAAGAATAATCTGGAGCTTGAGGAATTCAGTGGCTCGGCATGCAACGATGATGAATATTGGGAAACCTAACGCCGGTGAGGTAACCAGCAAAGATTGGACTGGCCCTCCTAGCGGGTCGCGTCAAAGTATGAGGCAATTCAGTTGCGTATGCGAATCGACTTGTGGAGTTGATGCAGATGCAGAGCTACTATGGTCAGGTTGTAGGTGAAGGCGCATTATGAACCAAACAGATGAATTACTCCGTACGGCTGCTATCGATGCTTTGCAAAACGCTGTGCGGCAGACCGCAGCCGAAGCGGCAATCACTGACTTAGGGTTTGCACACTACGCGAATGGACTTCCAGATTTCGGAATGTGGGTACGAATGGTCACAGAAGACATCATTGAAAGTGACTACAAGGGAAGTTTGCCTGATTTTAACAAAGTGTATGAAAAGGCATCCAGGCGCTGGCAGGTCTCTCAGGTATTGCCCTCAAATGCGAACAGGCCTGCCCGTTTGGAGGAGACAAAGGCGCCAAGATCGGAGCCAGTTGCATCTTCAGGTTCTTCAAACGGCCTTGTGCAGCTGCTGGCGGAGCTCAACTCTTACATCGGACTCGATTCGATCAAGAAGGACGTCGAGACCTTGGTTAGCTCACTTGAGACGGACCGGATGCGCCGCGCGGCCAACCTGAAAATCCCTGATCGTTCATTGCATATGGCTTTTGTAGGCAACCCCGGAACAGGCAAAACCACGATTGCGAGGCTCATTGGCAGAATCTACAATGAACTCAGGGTGTTAAGCCAAGGCCAGCTTGTCTGCACCGACCGCGCGGGGCTCATTGCGGAATATATTGGTCATACTGCACTGAAAGTTGAAAAGGTTGTCAAAAGTTCACTGGGCGGTGTGCTCTTCATTGATGAGGCATATTCGCTTGCGCCACCATTCAGTGGGAATGACTTCGGCCAGGAAGCTATTCAAAAGCTCCTTCTGATGATGGAAAACCACAGAAATGATTTTGTGGTCATTGTCGCCGGGTATCCGGAAGAAATGGGGCGTTTTTTGGATGCCAACCCAGGCTTGCGGTCCAGATTTACAAAGACTTTATGGTTTCACGACTACACGCCCGATCAATTGGTAGAGATCTTCCAACGCCTCTGTAAGGAGAATCAATATACCATCGATGCTCGCGGGAGGATAAAGCTGGAGTCTCTATTTAGCGGACTTCACTCCATGCGAGACAAAAACTTTGGCAATGGCAGGCTGGTCAGGAACGTTTTTGAAGAATCGATCGGGAGAATGGCTCAACGGGTTGTCAGGTCCGGTCTAACAGACCCTGCGTCGCTCATGCTCATTAAGGAAGGCGACATTCCCGAACCCGTCAGAGGAAAGGTTTTGGTCCCCCACGACGAAGTGAAGCAGGAGAATCAGGAAGTGTCCTGGGTGATCAGCCCGGTGGATGAATTTGAGGCGCGGTTGGCAACAATCGCTAACCCGGCAGAAATCAACTCAAGGTATCCAGTCATTCGAGTTCCCTCAAACGATTGCGATATTTGTGGTTGCAAGCTTCAGGCGCGAGGACTCTGGATTGATGGACGGGTTCGGGGAGGTCTCAAGTGGGCAAATATGTGCGCAGACTGCTTCAACGATAGAGGCGCGGGCATCGGCGGGGGCAAAGGCCAGCTCTATGCCCGCCAACCCAATGGCGATTGGCGGCTGGTTGCCGGTTGGGCTGCAGACGAATCAAAGCAGTAATCAGCCAAGTTTAGAGAGGAAACACTAGGCATGAAAGTCTCAACCATTCTTGACCACATCGACAGCGGCCACATGGCTCTGCCCAAGTTTCAACGCGGTTATGTATGGAATCGCGATCAGGTACGCAGCCTTTTCGACTCTCTCTATCGCCGCCATCCGGTGGGTGGATTGTTGGTGTGGGCAACAGAAGCCTCGACCGCCGAGCATCGTGGCGATGGACCACTGGTTGCCGGCGTAGTGAAGCTGCTTTTGGATGGCCAACAGCGGATGACAACAATCTACGGAGTCGTGCGCGGCAAACCTCCCGAGTTCTTCGACGGAAACGCGCAGGTCTTCTCTGGACTCCGGTTTCACCTGGAAGAGCAGAACTTCGCGTTTTACCAGGCAATCAAGATGCAGGACGATCCGCTCTGGATCGATGTTACTGATTTGATGAAGAAAGGATTGGGCGAGTATATTACACGACTCAATGGCCAGCCTTCGCTGGTTGCCAAGATCGGCGAATACATATCGAGGCTCAATCGCCTGCTGAGCGTGACCGACATCGAGCTGCACGTAGAGGAAGTCACCGGCATGGACAAGACCCTGGATGTGGTCGTTGATATTTTCAACCGAGTCAACAGTGGCGGCACGAAGCTCTCGAAAGGCGACTTGGCTCTGGCAAAGATTTGTGCAGACTGGCCTGAGGCGCGAGACAGCATGAAGGTCAAACTCAAGGGATGGGAGAAAGCCGGCTACCAATTCAACCTTGACTGGCTCCTGCGCTCATTGAACACAGCACTGACGGGTGAGGCAAAATTCCAGTTCTTGCATGATAAGACGGCGGAAGAGATCCAGGATGGACTCAAGCGGGCATCGAAGCATATCGACACGAGTCTGAACATGATAAGTGGCCGCTTGGGGCTGGACCACGGTCAGGTCTTCTTTGGGAAGTTTGGCGTGCCCGTGATGGTTAGATACTTGGACCGGCACAGTGGTGTGGTGACCGAGAAAGAGCGGGACAAGCTGCTGTTCTGGTTTGCGCAGGCAGGCATGTGGGGACGGTTTTCCGGCTCTACGGAATCGTTCATCGACCAGGATCTGGCTGCACTAGAAGGCGCGGATGGCGGACTCGATAAGCTGCTGGGGCAGTTGCGACTTTGGCACGGTGGGCTACAGGTGGAACCCGGTCACTTTACTGGTTGGAGCCTGGCTGCCCGCTTCTATCCCGTTCTCTACCTACTGACTCGGATGGGGCAGGCCCGCGATTGGGGTACCGGTGGACTTCCTCTGAAGGCCAATCTTCTTGGCAAAATGAACCAACTTGAGGTTCATCACATTTTTCCGAGGGCGCAGCTCTATAAGCGGAAGTTCAAGCGCCCTGAGGTTAACGCACTCGCAAACTTCTGCTTCCTGACAAAAGAGACCAACCTGCATATTAGCGACCGCTTGCCGGAGGAATACTTCCCGGAGGTTGAGAGAGACTACCCAGGTGCGCTCGAATCTCAATGGATTCCGATGGACCCAGCGCTATGGAAGATAGAGAACTTCCTCGGCTTCATGGAGGCCAGGAAGAAGCTGCTTGCAACGGAGTTGAATCTGCGAATGGAAGAGCTTCTGCATGGCGATACGAAGTGGTTGGCGGGTCCAGCTGCGGCCCTTCCGGGAGCCGCAGATGTCGTCGGGGGCGTCACCGACGAAGTGGAGGAGGCACAGCTCGAAACTCTGAACGAATGGATGGAGTCGCAGGGGCTTCCCCGCGGCACGATGTCCTTTGACTTTGCCGATCCTGCCTCAGGAAAGCAGAAGGCCGTGTTCGACCTGGCATGGCCCAGTGGCATTCAGGAAGAGTTGAGCCAGCCTGTAGCTGTGCTGTTAAACGAATACAACGACACAATTGCTGTAGCAAGTCAGGCAGGGTTTAGGTGCTTCGCGTCCATCGCCGAGTTCAAGAAATATGTGCAAAGTGAAGTTCTGGCAGAGGAAGTGACGATATGAGCACAATCACAGCTTCTGCATTGAGCGGACGAAAGCTTCCTGCGCCGGGCAACAACCTAGCAGTGGCGAATCTGAAAGGAAAAGAGACAAAGCGGCTTGCTGAGAAGACCATCGAGCTAACCACATGTGCCCAATTTGGCGATTTGCTTCGCAGACGAATGGTGTGGTTCGGGCTTACTCAAAAGCAAGAACGTGAGCACGCGTATGATGCTGCGACCAACCTCGGAGGGAAAGCCTTTATCCTCCAGTTCAAGGCGTCCTCCAAAGTTCTGAAGACTGGCAAGTATTCTGGGCAGAGGCTGTTTCAGTGTCAGCATGGCCAAATGGTTGAGCTAGTTAAAACCTTTGGAGGTTCGCGGAACGCTTGCTTCTATTTCTTTCCAGATGTTGGAACGTTCAGCGATCTACAAAATAAGTCAGGGAATCTTATCGACAACTCATTTTTGGTTGATGTTGCAGACCTTCCAAACCCCGTTCCAGACACAGGGCGCAAATCCAACCATCACTATGTTTACCTCGACAACAAGAAACCTGCTGTGACGGTTACCTCAAGACCGTGCGAAGTGGATAAGGTAATTAGACCATCAGAGCTTAAGCGCCTATCAGTCAGCGAAGATCGGGATGGCCTTCTGCAGTCTCGTGAAATCCTCGAACTAGTTTGCCTGAGCCTTGGCAATGGAGATGACCGCCATGCCGATTGGTTCTATAAGAACGCATCCTTGGTGGTGCTTCCGGATTAGAGAACTAGATTCTAGCGGACTCCTCTGCGGATGAATGGACGGTAGCCACTGGATTTGAGTCGGAGGGCGAATGACATCTACAACTTTTGCTGCTGCAACCGTGTTGGGTAAGGAAGCCCCACTGCCTGAATCCGTCGAAACGGTGAATCCAATGCGGCGAAGCTGCTACGCCATGCTGCACATCGGAACGGTCCTTCCAGATCAAACGGTCGAATGGAAAAGGTGTCCGCCAGTAGTCGTCGAGGGTTCCAACAGCTTTGTATTGAACGATGATTTCTGGATCGAGAAACTCGACGAAGAGCTTGCGATTCATATTCAGCAAGCTTGCGATCCCCCACATTACAGAATCAATAATGACCCAACAGACAGGCATCTCTACGCATTGCTTCGACGGGTCGCCGAAGTCGAGGCAAGCCAGTACGAAGGGATGGATGAGCTTCACGCGGTGGTTGCACTGTCTCGCCTAATCCATCCAACCAGCACCGGCGACAGATACTGTGCCTGGATTCTCCGCTACGGTGCGCCGGAATCACAGATTAAAGCAGTTCAGTACCGAGGTATCAGCCCCGATGTGCTCCTTAGCCGCAATCAGCGTGATTGGCTCTCAGTGGAAGACGCGGAGTGCCTTCGCCAGTTGATGCCATGGGTATCAAAGAGGAAACTCATGCACGAGCGGGTGCACCGAGCATTCTGGAACCATGAATACGCCATGCGTTCGTTCTATCTCGATACCCGCTGGCCGATTGTTGTCTCAGGTCTGGAAGCATTGCTCAACGTAGGGGAGCAAAACTCTGGGCCTCAGTTTAAGAGCCGTGTTCGGCTACTTGCTGACGAATTCGGCCTCCAATTATCAGACGACGAAATCTCGAAAGCATGGAAACTGCGCTCGAAATTGGTTCACGCTGAAGGATTCCTACACAATTTTGAAACCATCTTGCCCAAGAGCGAACATAGCGATTTATACGAGAAGATGGAGAGCCTTCTACGAATGGCGGTGAGACGCTGCCTTTTGGATGCACGCTTCGGTGACTGTTTCAGAGATGATGCGGCAGTAAAAGCTCGCTGGCCAATTTAGCTCAGAAGGGGGTGAACGGTCTCAGTGAGCAAAGGCTTCACGCTTTGGTGGCCAAGAGTGTCTGCATGGCTCCCAAGCGGAACTTTTGCACCCACTCCGAAGGTACCCTGCCAGTCTCGTAACATCGGATGTCGAGTTCTGTATGAAGCTCGACACTGTGCGGGGCGACGATGTAGCCGGTTTGCAAATCGCCAACCATCAGGCAGTCCTTTCCTTCAGCCAAATGGAGCGCCACCAGAAGGCATATACACGCATCGAGGCCGTCCTGATCGCACTTGTGTGGCGGAGCCTTCAAGGCGCTGCCGTCGATCCACTGGACAATTTCTATTAATCCACGGTCGCTGAAAGCAGCCGAGGCCTGCCCGCAGACATACTGCCAGTCAGAGAGCGAGAAGGTCTTGTTTCGCTCTGGGTTGTACTTAGGCAAACGGCCAGTGGGGCGGCCCTGTGGGGACAGGTCCGGCTGGGTCCAGTTGAGGGCGATCATCGTCAGTACGGGGTAGGTTTCGAACACATGGGTACTTGCGCCGGCTTCGAGTGGATTTGCCGTCCCATCGAACCAGTTTAGGAATGGCCAGATAGGCGCCTTCGCACCAAACATCGCCATCTTGGAGGTGTTAGCCGGCTGCATCCCACCATAACGGAGACCGACGATAGCGCCAACGATATTTTCGACAGGCCGCTGCCCCGTAGTGTTCGGCACGATGGTGGGTTGGTCAAGCAAGATAATTGTCTTTTCAGGGGCAAACTCGACCTGCCACTCGGTAATGGCAGCTTGGGCTTGACGATAGTCCACGATTTGAGGCGGTCCGAGTTCGCGGAATGTCCCGTCATCCGAGCGAAGTAAACCGATGAGCGCTCCTGAATTCTGAGCGGTCCACGCGGAATCGAATCCAATGAGCAAGGTCGTCTTCTGTTTATCGGTTGCTTCGTGGCTGCCTTCATTCATCAGACGGGGGCTCGATCATGGCGATGTGACTGGCCAGTTCCTCTTCCAACAGGTAGGGTGCCTCTCGCGACGGCCAGCCGCGCCAGTTCGAGAACCTTCAAATTGGCGGGTTTTCCTGCATTTCAGTAGTCTGGCCAATCCGTATTAGCACAAAGAAAGTATACTGACCTGTGCTGCCAAGCTCAGAAAGATTACCCTCTTATGGCTTCGACCCCGGTACCAGTAAACGAAGAATTGCGCTCGCCGTTGGCAGAAGTTCGAAAAGACCTGCTGGACCTCGGTCTCCGAAATCCTCTGCTTAACTACCGGCTTCTGAAGACCCGTGGGGTCGAAGTTTCAGGCATGGAACCCGCCGAAATCTTTCGTTTGCTCGTGACCGAAGGGACAGAGTTGTCGTTTATTGGCTTAGAGGAAATGCGCCACACCGAATCTCTTTTCGCTTTGGAAGGAAATACCCAGGGACCAAAGCGATCTCTGGTGCCGGCCCGTCGTGGTCGCATAAATCAACCAGAGGATACATCTGGTGAATGGCTACGCCGGAGGGAACTCCCGACAGGCATTTCTGAGAAGGAATTGGAAAAGCGCCTCCTCGCAACGTATTACACCGCAAAAAGTTCGATCGAGGAGCAGGGCGTTAACACTCTCTTTGTCGCATTAGGCATGCTCCTATGGCGCGATCTGCGGGATGCCGATGCGGTTTATCGTGCGCCATTATTGTTAGTTCCGGTTGAATTGGAGCGCCGGAGCGCTGGGGAAGGCTTCCGCCTGAAGTATTCGGGCGACGATGTTGCGCCGAATGTCTGCCTGCTGGAATATCTTAAACAAACCGTCGGAATCGAACTCGACGACCTTATGGATTCCGAAGAGATTGATGTTGACGACTATTTCTATTCCGTTGGAAGGGCCGTCTCGAAACAGGATGGCTGGAGCGTCGATCCTGAGTCGATTGCCTTGGGCTTCTTTTCGTTTGCCAAAATGCTCATGTACCGGGATCTGGATCCCGCGACATGGGAAAACGAAGCGCTTTTGCTGAACCATGACATCCTTGACCGCCTCCTCGGCACCAACACATTTTCTGGGGACACTTCTCCTTTTTCGGACGATTCCTTCGTTGATGACCATATCCCCATGTCCACCGCCACCCATGTCGTGGATGCAGACAGCACACAATCTCTGGCGATTCTGGATGTCGCGCGTGGACTCAACATGGTTGTTCAGGGGCCACCGGGGACCGGGAAATCGCAAACGATTGTCAATCTGATCGCCGGCGCCTTGGCCTCTGGTAAGAAGGTTCTTTTTGTTGCGGAAAAGAAGGCGGCGTTGGAGGTTGTAAAGAGCAGGCTCGACCGGATCCGTTTGGGCGCTGCCTGCCTTGAGCTACATAGTAACAAAGTAAAAAAGAAGGAAGTCATCGATGAACTGAAACGGACAGCGTGGCTGCAATCGAGAGAAAACCACGGCAACGAAGTTGATGAATCCTCTTTTGAAGAAGTGAAAGCCCGGCTGAATAATTACTGCAATGCCGTGAATGCTACTGCAGGAAACTCTGGCGAGAGGATTCGCGATCTCTATGGGATATTGTTGCCTTTGCTCAGCAGTCTCGGCGGTAAAAAGCGACCTCCATTGCAACTTACTGGATGTTTGAACTGGATGTCCGTCGATGTGCATCGTCACCGCGAAGTCGTGGCCAGACTTCAAGAACGGATTGCAGACATTGGGATTCCATCCCACCATGTATTTTGGGGAAGCCAGCTACGCTTGGTTTTGCCGTCCACGAAGGATGCCGTTCAAGATGCTTTTAGCCAGGCTGCGGCAGCAGTGCTTGCACTTGGAACTGCAGGCAAAGAGCTTGCCGGAGTACTAGACCAGAATCCTCCCGATTCGTTCAAGGACTTTGAATCCCTCCACAGAAATGCGAAGCAGGTTGCGGCGGCGCCGGCCCTCGCCGGAATGGACCTCTCCGATCAGAATTGGCTGGTCCGGCATTCGGATATTCGCACCGCAATCTCCACTGCCGCTCGTTATGTGGAGTTGCGCTCAAAGTGGGATGGCACTATTCGGTCTGAGGCATGGACTACGGATATCGCCTCGCTGGAAGCAACGGCAGTAGCGTTAAGCCAGAAGTGGTGGAAATCCCTGTCCCCTCGCTGGAAGGCATTGAAACGGGAAATTTCCCAACTTATTATGACGCCGCTTCCGACTTCTACGAGAGACCTAATTGAACCTCTGCAGGCGATCCGCGCTTCAGCCAAAGACCGAGCGGCAATCGACGCATTGGCGCCTCTCCTCAAAACACTCTACGGTGACAATTGGACTGACGATCAATCCGATTTCAAACTCATGGAACGCCAGTTGGAATGGATAGTTGCTACGCTCAAAGGTATTCAGTCGGGAAGTCTCGCTGGTTGGTGCATTGAAAAGGCTGCGGATTTCCATCAACAGGATGTACTGTGTGGTCGATTGGTTCAATCAGAGAAGCTCACTGAGGAATACACTACCGCTCTTGATCGCGTAGTTGATGTGCTGAAACTGGATGGCGCTCCAGATGGAAATGTTCGCACAGCAATGAAAACTCTCTGGCACGAGGCGGCTGCCGCGTTTTGGAATGATCTGACCACCAAAGTGGACGAACTGGATGGCCTGGTGGCATACGCTCAGGATCGCGACCAGTGCCTCACAGAAGGACTCCAGAGTGTTGCGGAATTGGCGGAAAGATGGGAAGAGGCACAGACCAGCTTGGTTGACCTCTTTGAATATGTCCGGGTTTCGGCGCTTCTTGATGCGGCATTTCAGGCAGATCCTGTGCTGGCTTCTTTTGACGTATTGCGGCATCGGAATAGCGTTCACGCTTTTCAGCAGCTAGACACACGACATATTGAGTTGGAGCGCGAAACGATCGCAAATCTCCATATCGGCGGTTTGCCACGGAATGGTGCAGACAGTGGGCAGATCAGCGTCCTTTGGCGCGAATTCGAAAAGAAGGGCCGTCATATGCCGGTGCGGAAGCTGATGTTGAAGGCCGGCAACGTGATTCAGGCAATCAAGCCCGTCTTTATGATGAGCCCCCTCTCTGTGGCCAATTTCCTTCCGCCTGGGACCGTCGATTTCGATCTTGTAATCTTCGATGAGGCCAGCCAGGTTAAGCCGGCCGATGCGCTGGGTGCAATTGTTCGCGGCAAGCAAACGGTCGTCGTGGGCGACAGCAAGCAACTACCACCGACCAGCTTCTTTGAAACCATGGTTGCCCAGGACACTGACACGGAAGACGACGATGCGGTTGCCACCTCTGATATTGAGAGCATTTTGGGGATGTTCTGCTCCCGGCGTGCTCATCAGCGCATGCTTCGCTGGCATTATCGGAGTCAGCACGAATCGCTGATCGCAGCTTCCAATCATCTCTTTTATGACAATCGATTGGTTGTATTCCCGAGTCCGGATCGCCACAAAGAAAATGTTGGGCTGGTCTATCGCCGCGTAGAAAACGCCCACTATGACAGGTCAAGAACAAGAACAAATCCGGTTGAGGCCAAAACAGTTGCGGAAGCCGTAATTCGTCATGCCGCGGAACAACTGAAGAAGCCGGAAAAGCACAGACTTACTCTTGGCGTTGCCGCGCTCAGCGTTGCCCAGCGGGACGCCATCCTCGACCAGTTGGAAATACTTCGTCGCCTTTCTCCAAATACAGAGGAATTCTTTCTGGCAACTCCACATGAGCCATTCTTTGTGAAGAACCTCGAAAACGTGCAGGGAGACGAGCGCGATGTAATCTTCATCAGCATTGGGTATGCAAGAACAGCCGAGGGATACTGGGCAAACAGTTTTGGGCCGGTCAACCGAGCAGGTGGCGAGCGTCGCCTGAACGTGCTCTTTAGCCGTGCAAGAATCCGCTGTGCGGTATTCACGGCGCTCCGCGCAGAGGATATAGACACCGAAAGAAGTACCGGGGCGGGGGTATATGCCCTGAAGACGTTCTTGACCTACGCCGAACATGGCCACTTGGATGTTCCCACTGCAACGGGAAAGCCGCCGGATTCGCCCTTTGAAGAAGAGGTTATCAGCGCATTGCAACGGCGTGGCTATACGGTTCACACCCAGATTGGCTCAGCGGGTTTCTTTCTTGACCTCGCGGTAGTCGACCCGAAATCCACCGGCCGTTATCTGCTTGGAATCGAATGCGACGGTGCCGCATACCACAGTGCCCGTTCAGCCCGCGATCGTGATCGGCTGCGCCAGGCTGTGCTGGAATCTCTAGGCTGGCGAATTCATCGCATCTGGTCTACAGCGTGGTTCCGATCTCCGGAAAAGGAATTGAAAGCGCTGGAAGCCGCTATAGAAGAGGCAAAAAGCGCAAAGCCTCAAATCAAGGTTCCAGTTCCTCATTCAAAAGCATCTGCCGGGAATTCAAGCGCCAAAGTGCAAGTTGTAAAACATAAGCCGCCTCCTTTGGCTAAGGCTGGCCAGAGTGTTGAAGGGTACGCTTTTGTCAATTTGAAGATCAATCTCGGGGCGCTGGATTTGCATGAAGTGTCACGGGATCAACTCGCAATCTGGCTTGCCCAGGTAGTGGCCGTGGAAGGTCCGATTCACTGGCTTGAAGCGGCACGGCGCATAGCGGATGCGGCCAGTATTCAGCGCGTTGGTAACCGCATTCAGAAGGCATTCCAGGCGGCCTGTATTCTTGGACACCGGGGAAAGAAATTCGAAAAGCGTAATGAGTTTCTTTGGGCTATCGAATCTTCTCCTGTACAGATTCGCGATCGGTCCGATTGCCCACCGCAGCAGAAGAAGATCGAATTGGTAGCTCCAGAAGAAATCTGCGCAGCCATCGAACAGGCCGCCGAGCAGAGCTTTGGCCTGCCTGAAGAAGACGTTGCTGTCGCCGCCTGCCGGCTCCTCGGATTTGCACGAGTCACCGAAGAAATGCGCGCAACTGTTGAAGAACAGAGGGACAATCTTATCAATAAAGGGCGACTGGAATTGAAAGGAGAAACCCTGGTTTTGATTCGGGACGCCAAATGAAGATGGATTTTTCGGACAATTGCGTTGTCATCCAAAAAAATGCCCTACCGTTGAGTAGATGCGCACACGCAACAAAGACTTTCAATTGCGGAAGTCCGTGGACTGGCACTTGTGTTAACGGTTAGTACCCTCTCGTCCATGCGTCAAAACAACTGTTGAACTGCTGCTCCGCAATCACATTCAATCCAAACAACACTTGGCTATTCCGCCTCAAAATCATCAACTGTTGCCACAGGATCGGCGTCTGCGCCAGCGCAGCCAGACAGGCTCGGAGTACCATGCAGCTTCTCAGCGGACTGACATCGGCGGAATACAAATGATTCAGCAACTGCCGGAAGATTCCGAATCGGACTTGCGGGTTCGCTTGCGGTGACGCGATGATGTCGATCGCTTGCCGGAGCGGAGCGGCCTCGGGATCATATTGCGCCCGCCTTGCACACTCAATGAATACGGCAGCATCCATGTACGTTCCAGCATATTCAAACCCCACCAGCTTGGTGGTTGCTGTGACATAGTCCTCACGGCTCAGCCCGCCAACGTCGGCAAGCCGTGCCAAGACACATTGCGTCCAAGCGCCAACCGTACCGAACAGTCCCGCGCCGAACTGAGACTGAATGACATCGTCCGTCCACAACACAGTGTTATTCTGTCTCGCCAGAGCAATTGCTTCGGCACCATAGAGTCCAACATATTCCGTTATGCTCTTCCGTTCTTCCGGTGACCACGACGCAAGCTGGATAGGAGAAAGCGTTGTGACGTCCTCGTGAAGCTCCTTGAGAAACTCTCCGTCTCTCTCCAACCGCCGTTTTTTCTCCTCTGTAGTCTCCTGATACATCCGGTACTCGCCATCTTCAAATGCAAGAATGCCGCCATCCGAGGCCTCGGTCATATCTGGCCCCAGCGTTTCGTCGATCTCTAACGCCGTCGCATCCGACATTGCGAATGTGTAAACGTTGGATTTCAGCACCTTTGTAAGGCCGAGGAGTCGCAGGGTGGCAATTGCCGACAAATCCAAGATGATAGTCGTGGCATTCGCCAGTGCTGCAACGGCTCGCTGGTATTCCTCGCTTGTTCCGACAGCGCACTTCACTCCCAGCTTATCGGTCAATGCGATGTTCATTAACGCTTCGTAAGCATTCTTGCCGAAATGCGCACCATACAGGTGTAGCGACATCGGCATGGCCTGGTAAACCTTTCTTGTCTGCTCGGCTTGCATGGATCTGGTTTGCGCAGAAGCCAGTACGGCGGCCAGTCCGAGTTGTAAGGGATGGTCAGCCGGTTCAATCGGAACGGACTCGACAACATGCGAACCTGGGAAATTCCTCGGTAGCTCCGCTAGGCAATAGTGGTGCATCCGGAGATACTTCGGCATGATTTGCTTGATGACAGCTTCGGTGTCACGAATGCTTCCTTTCACTTCAACGAAAACATCCCCGACCCTCTTTCCAAGCAGTTCCTCTGTCCGTGGATCGGCGGGCGAGATTTCATCGAAGTCCCGGACAGGGCGGTCTGTCTTCTCAAGAACAACCCACTTAAGTTCGCCGCTCGGTTGCAGTTGGTATTGAACCGCTGCATCCATGACGACCACCGGGAGGGAAATCTCGGGGATCGCCATACTGCCTGTGGCAAGTACACTTTGGATCATCGCCTTATACGCATCCAGTTCATCAAAATGGACCCGTAAGTAGCGATAGGCATAATCGACCGTCTTGGCCTTGTCTGGACCTTGGCTCAGGACCCCTACCGCGACCCGAATATACTCACTCGGAAGCTCTTCTACGTTGGGCAGGTCAGCGATAGATGATTTGACCAAATCAGGTTTGCGATGCAAAACGCCGATGGTCGAAAGGCGCAATTGCGCGACCTTGTGGCCAGAATTCTCTCTTAGGAACGTCGTCAACCGGGTAATGGCTTTGGGAATGTTGTACTTTTCGAGGAACTGAACCTCGAACTCGATCTCCTCCCATGGGCGTCCGGGTTGCTCGGACAGCTTGTCAAACACCTCCATGATGATGTCGTGGCGTTCCAACTTGAACGCACAATCGACAAACAACCTCAGGTCAAAGGCTGGGGACTCGCTCGCGTAAAGCTCTTGAAGGAGAGACAACGCATCTCCAGGGCGCTGTAAGCGCATAAATGTCCTGGCCAGAAAGTCCTTGGTTTCGAGATGGGTCTCTCCCGTGCAGCGAGACTTAGCATCAAGAGCAATTTCAACCGCCCGGTTTGCGTCCTGCTCGACCGCACTCTTCAGTGCTAGCTCGGTCGCGGCGTCAACTTGTCCAGAAAGGCTGCGCAGATACGAGTCAGCGACATCGATCTTTCTACGACGCACCATCGCCTTGACCGCCAGAATCGCCGCAGGCGCTCGCATGGGCTGCGGCAGTAAATTCGTGATTTCAAGAAGAATGGCAATCGCTTTGTCGAGGTTGGCGTCAGTTCCTGTGGATGACAAGGAATACGCTTGCATCATCCGAACCGGCAGCACCAGAGCGATGTCGTTGAGCTTTTCAGCAGCGTCCGCAGACTCCTGGAGCTTTCCTTCGGCGAGTTTACTCTCCGCAAGTGCGAGAAGTGCGTCCTGATGGTGCGGCAATAATGCCATCGCAGAAGCGGCGTCACTGCTCCCTTCCACCACCTTGCCTTGTAGCAGGTATCCTCGACATCTCATCAGAAGAATCTCGACCTGGGATGGCTTCGCACCCTCTCGCTGAGCAAGCGACAGGGCTTCCGTGGCAATTGCCACCGTATTCTCCGCGTGCTGAAGCCGCTGTTTTGTCTTGAGCGTTCGGCCCCCCACACCGGGCAGGGCGCGTCGCAGCTCGATCTGTGCCAGAACCTGACAAGGCTGAGACCATTCGGGGCGAAGCTTCTTCGACGATGTAGCGTAGTCAGAGGCGAGATCCAGTTGATCCTGTTGGACCGCGCGTTGTGCAAGGGCTGCGGAAACCTCGGGATCTGCTCTGAGGATAGGGCCAAATTGCTCGTCGATGTCGTTAATCTGCATCTCATCTGGAGCCGTCGCAACCCATAAGGTAGCAAGCCGGGGAGATGCCGGATATTGCTTCCGAAGGGTAGACGCCAGGTCGAAGGCGCGGCGATTCTCACGCATGAGGTAGTATGCGAGTACCTCGTTGACCTGAGCGTGTTCGTCGTTCGGCTCGTACTGTGCCGCTTGGAGGAAAAGCTGCGAAGCTTCTGGCAGCTTGCTCTCGTGTAAAGCTACAAATGCCAGGTTGGATGCGATGCGGAAACGATGGTACGACGTCATTCGCCCACTGTAGTTGTCCTGCACCCTCCTTAGAAGTATCTTTGCCTCGTCTGCCGCTCCTGTCCGAATCCGATCACGCGCCTGATCGATGTCACGATCGATTTCGCTGGCCGAATCATGTCCGTGCAGCTTCGACAGGCTCTCCTGAATTGAACTCAGACCTTCGCTCGCCTGTGTCGTCATCGAAAGCATAGCGCTACGCGTGCTGTCATCGCTCGCTTCTCTCTGGCGGAAATAGGATTGCACAGCCTTTGTAGGCATGACGCTGTTTACCGCGAAATAGCGAACATGGAGGTCGTGATTGTTGCGAACTTGCCTAGCCAGGTCGAGATTGAGCTTACGCCACGGCTTGAGTTTCGTGCGAAGCGTTACCAGGAGCCGTTCGTCTGACTGGTCCCAGGTAAAATCTTTCAGCTTCTCGTACTCAGTCGTAACCGCATCAAAGGCCGCGCGAACGTCCTCCTCAAGAAGTTGCTTTGGCCAGTCGGCCAGCAACTGTTCCGCAGGTTCGAAGAGGCCGCCGGGGGCCCAGATCTCATAGTTGACGCCCTCTTCTGGAATGAAAGGGGTATTGATGTCATGCAGAATTAACTTCACAAGCTCCCGAAGAATTTGCGGTTTCGTTACGGCAGCCGAAAGGTTCTTGCATTGCACGATGGTCTGAAGACTTCCATCAGCGTAGACAAGCACATCCCGGCCCTGATCCCCGGAACTCTTCACAAGAACCACTTTTGCTTGAGGATTGAGAGGGTCGCCGGAAAGCAGATGATAGGCCAATATCTCGAAGCGTGCGCCACCCAACTGCGTGAATGGAAGCGTTTCCCCGTCCGTATCGGCTAGCCGTTCGCTCTCGGTTATCTCGTCTGCCGCAATTTCACTGTTTGTAACAGCTTCGTAAAGGGCAGGAATCTGCAAACCAGGATCATTCATAGAACCTCTCACCGATGAAAAGAGGATACGCCTTCTAGCCTATTGAATTTCAAGCACAAGCGTCTGGGGCTCCTACATCTCTTTTGCCGCAGGCGACTCCCATACTGCAGCATTGTGCTTCTTGACCGGCATCTGTGCGCTCCTGTCTTTATGCGTTCGCAGATCAGTCCCGGCGAGTCGCGATGTGTCCCCAAATCCCTCAGTAGGTTCTGGGTTTGCCAGGCTCTGATAATGTCATGTTCTCAAAAGGCTGCGTCTCATTGCTACTTGATTCGAAGGTGCCATCCTCGCCGCAACTCAGCGCCGGGAACTTCTTCTTCGCGCTGAATGGCTGCCTTGATCGAATCCGTGTCTGGCCTTGATTCTTCTACTGTGATTTCGAGCATTTTGCCAAGCTCTTCGGGAAGATTCGCAAGAACCGTTTCCCAAAGGACCCCGCCGATGCGGGCATCGATCCTGCGAAAGGCAGATGGCAGCGCCGCCTCGTCGGTGATTCGCACGGAGTCCTGGCTGTTCTTCTGGGCGCGCAGGGTAAACTCGCGTCCCTCGATCGCTTTGAGTTCGCGG
>Ga0181520_10001929_pt1 | contig 40586 bp, 22 predicted proteins | sample PEATcosm2014_Bin_29_FD_132451 | JGI IMG/M metagenome (GOLD analysis project Ga0181520, IMG submission 132451) | Peatland microbial communities from MTU Mesocosm Facility, Houghton, MI, USA - PEATcosm2014_Bin02_30_metaG | ecosystem: Environmental > Terrestrial > Soil > Wetlands > Peat | place... | reverse complement strand
TCTCGCCGCGCCGAGCGCAGATATCGCGAAACTGAAATCGGGGGACAGAAATCGGGGGACATGTTACTGGTTTTCGATCGAATCTCGAAAAGCGCGGAAAACCAGTATCGTGTCCCCCGATTTTGGGCGTGCAGACGGGCGGCGGCTCGTGGCTGGTCGCCGATCGTAAGCTTCACGGTGCCGATCCGCGGAGGACCGTTGCCCTGCTTTCTGAAAAACGCCCGCTGCAACGCCCGACAACCGCAGAGCGGCGTCGGGCCGGCACTTTCCACTTTGCCGTGAGAGATGGGCAGTACCGGCCTGAGCCGGTAGTTGCTAACCGTCGTGTGCTTCCGTAGCAGCCAGGCAACTGCCTGCTTGCGCGAGTCGTTCTTCCGAAGTTCGCTGAGGTCGCAGGCCATCAGCCCTAGCGTCGCCGACGCGGACCCCGACGCTCGGATTTGACCCACGAGGGCTTCACCGACCTGCGTGTCAGCTTGGCGGATATGAGCGACAACCAGGCCGTTAAACGCCATCGACCGAGCGATCCGGGAACATGGGAACTGGCACAGCGTCAAAATCGAGATCGTGCATGAGACCCGCGTGCGGCTGAAACGGCGATAAGCCGACCCCGGCGAAAGCCTGACCCCGGCGAGACCCGATACACGGCGAACGCGATCTGCTCGCCTGCTTTTCGATGACGGCACCTTACCGATTGTTTCGCCCCTTCAGGGCTGACGGGGCCATGCCGGATACTGTCCCAGGGTGTTGCCCTGGGCTGGTATGTTGCGGCCCCTTCGGGGCAAGAACAGAACGGATCGTGCCGCAGCAAGTCCTGGTACAGTACTGCTGCCTCCGAGGCATAAACCAAGTTGGTTTCGTGTGCGCTCAACTCAGGCGGTACAAGGTTCTCCTTGATCGCCTCGGTTTGGATGCGGTAGTTGATCTTGGCCAGATTGCGGCGGATACAAGCGTGCCCTCCGCAACATTTCCTCGTCGCCTTTCGCGTGCTGTCCGCCTGACCCAGAGGGTGCCCCGCCGGGCGGGCAGCACGCGAAAGGCGACGAAATTGGGAGATTGCCGTGGCTGGTAGTGGTCAAAAACACTCGCTCCGCCGGCACGGGGCCGGCGGTGGCGTTTACAATTCGAGTTGTTATTGGGCAGCCGGGCGAATCGGCCTTGAATCGCAGCTCCCGATTGATCACGGCGCCAACGGATGTAAAGATGCCGAAAGTGCAACGAGCGATTGGACTTGCGACGCAAGTTCGCGTCCCGGGCGCAATGGGCGCGAGATTTCTTGCGTATTGTAGGGTATAAAGCGCGCTGCAGACAATTCAGCCACGCCTGAATACTCGGCGCGTGCATTTGTTCTTTGACAATTTGACCGGCCCCCGGTGTAGCGAACCGGGAGCCATTAGCAATGCGCGGCGCCCACCCACCCAAGTCGGCGTCCGCGCGCCGGCGGCTGCGCGGAACGGCCTAAAGCTGTGGCGCGTGGGTCTCGTCCCTCGACCCACCCTACACCCGCGCAAGGGTCGCGAACCGCCGCACTTGCCGTGGCAGCAACTAATTATTTTTCTGACTCTGCACTCAAATATCTCAAAGAAAGCGCCATGTGTCCTACTCCTATATACTGTACGCATGAACACATTTAGCACAGAATGGCACAAAGTGGCACGAAGTGGCACAAAGTGGCTAGGAAATGGCACAAAGTGGCACAAAAATGGCCACGGCCTTTGGCTGTGCCGAAATAATCATTAGAGTGTCAAGTGATCGTATTCCCGCAGTTTTCTCCGTGTGAGCAATACCTTTAGTGGAAGCCGAATACATCCGTGGACATGCAAAATCGCCGCAGAAGCGCGAAAAGGCCCCTTTTTGTGACCAGGTCACACGACTGCCTGCCCCGATACGGTGGTTGGTCGCGCCGGCCAAGGCTGGAGAAATGCCCCTGGAAGCACTTTTTCCTGACATAGAGAATTTGATTCTGGGCAAGGTCGGGCAAGAACCACCCATAAGATTGGCGTCGCAACTATTGGTGCTGTTACCCAAACCACCTAAGAATTGAACCATCCCCTTTTCTAAACAGACCATGCCTTTCGCGACCTCACGCGCCGTGACCCGCTCACACGATCATCGATTTTCTCGGCCGGTGCCTTGTCTGCGTCGGTATAATACTGCTGAAGTAACGATTCTGGGCAATCAAGTCCAGCCAGGAGGTATTCTGGGCTGCGCGCGCCGAAGCAGGGGGGCGGCCGAGCGAACCCGTAGATTTGTGACCGCCCTGAAAAGGACCTTTAGGATGCAAGTCTGGAAGGGAGTGAGTGTGAATCGGTGCTGCCGCAGGCCGCTTGTGGCTGGGCTGGCAGCGGTAATCGTGTTGAGCCTGTTGCCGACGAGTTCCGCCCAGTTGTTGCGCCGTCCGCGGCGCGGCCCGGCGGCCAGCAATCCGGCCGCAGCGCCGCAGACCAGCGGCGAGCCGGGTTCGCCCGCCGCGACAACCACGATCGGCGGGCAAAACAACTGCACGTGGGAACTCTACGACCTGAGCAAGGACTGGACGCAGGACGAAGACGTGGCGGCCAAGTATCCCGCCAAGGTACAGGAGATGAAGCAATTGTCCCTTGTTGAGGCGAAGAAGTACCAGGTGTTGCCGCTGGATGCGTCGGTGGCCACGCGGCTGGTTCAGCCTCAGCCCAACCTCACCGCGGGCCGCAGCGGCACGGGCACGCTCAAGGTGGACGGCAAGCAGGTTGCCACGCAGAAGATGGAACGCACGCTCCCCATCATCCTGCAATGGGACGAGAGCTTCGACATCGGTTCCGATACCGGCACGCCCGTCTGCGACGAGGATTACCAGTGTCCATTTGCGCTCACGGCGAAGCTGAACAAGCTGACCGTCAAGATCGATCGGCCGAAGTTGTCGCCCGCTGATATCAAGCTGCTGGAACAAGAGGGCCAGCGAAATAACCGGGCCAGCGAATAACGGCTGGAATTTATGCTAGACTTACCTATACCATTAGCAGGATATCCAAAATAACTTTTCGCGATTTTGGGACACTTACTGTAGGGAACGCCCTCCGTGGCGTTGCGAGTCTTCCGGAACGGCGCGGAGTCCGTTCCCTACAGGCATGGTTGACGGAGTCCCGGAGTCGTGAGAGGTTGTTTAGTCTGCCGAATGCCCAGGAGGGGCTCGTCCACTTTATCCCAGGAGCATTCCCCAATGATTCAGAGAATTGTACGCAGCTTGGCCATCGTGCCTCTCGCGGTCCTTCTTCTGGCCGCGTCGCTCACTGCGGCCGATCGTCCGAAATCCAAATCGCCAGCGTCCGCGGCGCGTGCCAAACCGGCGTTGCCAAAGCCTTCGGCCGAGGCCATCCGCGCCACGGCCAAGGCCTTCGTCGAGGCTTTCAATCGCGGTGACGCTGGCGCTCTGAGCGCGATGTTCACCGCGGCCGCCTCCGTTGCCGACGACGAGGGACAGATCCTCCGCGGCCAAACAGCCATCCGCGACGAATACGCGAGGCTCTTCAAGACCTATCCCGGCGCCAAGATCTCGGTGGCTGTCAAGTCGGTCGAATTTCCCACGCCGGAAATGGCGATCGAAGACGGCATCAGCCAGGTCTCGGCCGAGCATGCCGGCCCGCCCGTGATCAGCCGCTATACGGCCTGCCACGTGCTGACAGGCGGCAGGTGGCTGATGGCCAGCGTGCGCGAGGCGAAAGTCGCGGTCGCTTCGAACCATTCTCGCGTCGAAAGCCTGGCTTGGCTGGTCGGCACTTGGAAAACCGAACGGGACGGCACAACGCGGGAGTCGAAGATCCGCTGGTTTGCCAACAAGAGCTTCCTGGAACGGGAGTACAAGGTCAGCGACGACGGCATCGTGGTCTCCAGCGGCAAGCAGATTATCGGCTGGGATCCCAACGCCGGCAAGATCCGCTCCTGGTCGTTCGACGCCTCCGGCGGATACGGCACGGGCGTCTGGACGGCCACGCCGGAGGGCTGGCAGATTGAGACGACGGGCGTCCTTGCCGACGGCACGCCCACCTCGTCGCGCGATCTCTTGATCCGCGTACCGGGCGAAGACAACGTGCTGGGCTGGCGGTCGGTGGCACGTACAATGGGCGAGGCATCCTTGCCCGACACACCCGAAGTTGTCTTTGATCGGATCGTAACCCATTGATCTTATGGTGACACTCATGAATAAACTCCTTACGGTGATCTGTGTTCTGGCGATTGGCGTTGGTTGCCTTCCGGCAACCGTCTACGCCCGCGGTTTCGGTGGCTTCCGGGGCGGCAGTTTTAGCGGCGGCACTTTCAATCGCAGCAGCTTTAGTAGCGGCAGTTTCGATCGCGGCAGTTACGGCGGCGGCAGTTTCGATCGAGGTAGCTATGGCGGGGACAGTTTTAATCGGAGCAGCTATGGCAGCGTTGATCGCAGCAGCTACGGCGGTTTCGATCGCAGCAGCTACGGCGGCAGCGTCGATCGTAGTAGCGATTTCAACGGTTACCGCGCCCCCGGATTCTCCGCAGGCGGCTATGGCGCGGGTGGATTCCACGCTAGCGATTACAACGCCTCGGTGAATCGCGGCCAGCTCAATAACTTCCTTGATCTGCCCACCGACGGCGGCTTTCATGCAGCCGACGGGGCCTACGGCGCCCGTGGTGTTGCCGCGGGGCCGGAAGGCGCTGAGGCCTTCCGCGGCGGGGCCACAGGGCGCGTTTATCAAGGTCCCGACGGCACGACCATCGCGCATGGCGCAGTAGGCGTACAGGGCGCGGCAATTGGTCCGGGCGGCATGGCGGCTGGCGGACGTTTTGCCAGCGGGACGGCCATCAAGACTCCCGACGGCAATGTCTATACGCATGACACAACCGCCGGTCGCGGCATTGCGACCGGTCCCTATGGCACGACCGCCGGACGCTATGCCGGCACGGGCACGGCAGTCAACGGGACCACCGTCACCAGCCGGGGTCACGCGGCGTACGGCACGCGCGCCTGGTCGCCCACCTGGTGCCATGCCCAGGGCGTGGCTTGCAACGGCTGGTGCGCGGGTCGCGGAATGTACACGGGAGCCTGGTGCGCGGCGCATCCCTGGGCCTGGTATCCGGCAGTCTATTCGGCCGCCGACTGGGCCGCCGCAGTCTGGACGCCGGTTGCCTGGGGCACGCTCGGCCCTTGGTTCGACTGCACCACGCCTTACGGTTACAACTACGGCAACGACATCGTCTACCAGGACGACAACGTCTACTATGCCGGTCAGCTTGCCGGTACGAGCCAGCAGTATTACCAGCAGGCCGCCACGCTGGCCGACTCGACGGCCAGCGCGCAGGCCTCCGACGACCAGCAGTGGTTGCCGCTAGGCGTCTTCGGCTTGACGGAGGAAGGCAAGAAGACACCCAGCATGATCTTCCAACTGGCCGTCGACAAAGACGGCGCGATCCGCGGCAACTACTTCGACCAAGTCACGCAGGCCAACCAGGCCGTGACCGGCGCGGTCGACAAGAAGACCCAGCGCGTAGCCTGGCGGGTCGCGGGCGGCAAGGGCCTGGTCGTCGAGACCGGCCTTTATAACCTTACCATGAACGAATCGACCGCACTCGTGCATTACGGGGCGGACCGCACCGAGCAGGAACTGCTCGTGCGGATGAAACAACCTGAAGCCAGCCAGACAACAAGCAACTGAGAGTTGGGGGCGACCGCCGAATGACTTCCGGATTTGGCCCCAGAAAACCGCATCGTCTTCATCACTTTACGAAAAGGAACGAACCATGAGTACAGAACCGCAAATCATCCCTTCCGCCCCGACAGCCGGGACCGTTGTCCGGCACGAACTGCACCACGTCCGCTCGCACTGGTGGTGGTTCGTGCTGTTGGGAGGTTTGTTGCTGATCTGCGGCATTGCGGCGATCACATTTCCGCTGGCCGCCAGCGTGGCTGCGATCAGCGTCTTGTCGATCCTCTTGTTGGTGGCCGGCGTGGCCACGTTGATCGGCGCATTCTTTACGGGCAAGTGGAGCGGCTTCCTGGTGAACGTGCTTGTCGGCATGCTCTACCTGGCCGGCGGCTTCGTGGCTTCCGAGCGGCCGTTGCTCTCGATCTTGATGGTCACCGTCTACTTGGCCGTGTCGTTCATGGTCATGGGCCTGTTTCGCATGATGGCGGCCCTTACGGCCCGCCATGCGCAGTGGGGTTGGACGCTCCTGAACGGCGGCGTCACGTTCCTCGTCGGACTGGCGATCTATCGCCAGTTGCCTGTGAGCGCGGTCTGGGTCATCGGCCTGTTGGTCGGCCTGGAGTTGATTTTCAGCGGCTGGGCCTGGATCATGCTTGCCCTGGCAATCCGTCGCATCCCGGCGGAATGACTTGCGCGTTCAAATAGGGGCGGAAGCGAATCACTCGCCCTCGGGCGTCTTCATGCGGAACTCGCGACTGGCGAAGATCAGCGATCCGACGATTGCCAAGACAAAGCCTGCGACAAGCAGCGTCAGCACGCAATTGGCCGCCGTGGGAGCGGTCTTCAGGTTGAACTCCCACGTAACGCCCCTGGCCGGATTCAGCCAGCGGAGCACGAGCAGGCGAAAGTAGTACATCACCGTCATCCGCCGGGCGATGGTGTCGAATGTGGCAAGAAGTCCCTCGAAGAAAATGATATAGATGACGCCGACCAGCAGCGCGCGCCGCATGAGCAGCGCCAGCAGGGCGAACAGCCCGCAATAAGCGACCTGGGCCAGGCTGAAGATCGCAGCGATCGTCATACCTTGCGCGACGTAACCTACGGTTGGCGGTTCGCCGCTCAACCAGGCGATGAACACCAGCGTGGCCACGGTAAAGAACGACGTCAAGAGGGCCGCAATGATCAACGCAGCCAGCAACTTGACCGTGTAGATGGCCATCCGCGGCAACGGCCGCAACAGCAAGTAAGTCAGCGTCTGTTCCTCGACTTCGTCGCGCACGATGCCGCCCGCGCAGAGCAGCGCCGCCAGCGGGGCCAGGGCATGCGGAATCAGCATGAAAAGGAAGACAAAGTCAAAGACCTCTGCCGGGGACGAACGCCGCGCCGACGCGGGCGCCGCTTCGTAGACGATCGCCGCCAATGCGCCCGGCAACAGGAAGAGCAGCCCCAGGATGATCAGCCGCCAACCTCGGACCTGTTGCCGCAGGGCCAACACCAGCAGCGCGAACAAGCCGCGGAAGTTGGGAATCCGCGAGAGGCGAACGGCATCGTGGCCGACAACGGTTGCAGGCTCCATCATTTACCCACTAGGTACTTGAACACGGCTTCCAGGTTATTGTCGTCGGAGTAGACTTCGCGAATGGGCGTAACCGTCTCCAAGGCAATCGCCGGCAGCCGGGCATAGAAGGAATCGGGCGTGCGGGTCTCGATCAAGAGCGCCTGCCGGTCGCGAAGCACGTTCACACCCTCGACGTCATCCCAGCAGACCAACTTGGCGGCCAGGGAACGATAGTCGTCCGAGACCAGGATGATGCGGTGGGGGTGGCGGTCGATGAGATCGCGGATTTGCTGGATCTGGCCCTCGGCCACGAGGCGTCCGCGGTGTACCAGAACGATGTTCGTCGTCAGAGTCTCGACTTCGTGCAACACGTGGCTGGAAACCACCACGCTATGGCCGCTTTCGCCCAGTTCGCGGATAACGGCACTCAGGTCGCGGCGGGCCACGGGGTCCGTGCCGGTAAACGGCTCGTCCAAAAGCAGCACGCGCGGCTCGTGGACCAGGGCCTGCGCCAGCTTGATCCGCTGCCGCATGCCCTTGGAGTAGCCACGGATTCTGCGGCCCATGTTGTCCGTCATGCCGACGCGGGCGATGGCCTTCTCGGCGGCGGCTGTGGCCTTGCGCAGGCTCATTCCGGTCAATCGCGCGCAGGTGCGGACGAAGCCCAGCCCCGTCATCCATTCGTAGAAGGCGTCCTGCTCGGGGCAGAGGCCGATGTGCCGCATCAGGGCAGCATTGTTCCATGTCCGGTGGCCGAGCACGCGGACCTCTCCCTGGCTGGGGCGGAGCTGCCCGGTGGCCAGTTGCAGCATGGTCGATTTGCCGGCGCCGTTGGGCCCCAAGAGGCCGGTGACGCCGGCAGCGATCCGCACCGTCAACTTGTTCAGGCCGATCACGTTGCCGTACCACTTGGAGACTCCGTCGAACTCGATGACGGCGTTCATCGCAGGCGGTCCAGCGATCTCACTCGCGTGCTCAAGATGCATAAGGAAAGCCCCAAGAGGCCGGCCAAGACGGCAGCCGACCAGGTCCAAGGATATTGCGGTACGTTCCACAACTCCGCCAGGCAACGCTCGTTGGCCGGTTCCGCTTTATAGTTGTAGTTGTTCGACCAGCCGCCCGGCGAGATGCCTGCCATCGATTCGACTTGAACCCGCCGTCGCTCGTAGACGCGGCCGATCTGCACCCAGGCAGCGTCCGTGCCCAGCAACGCCGCCCCCAGGCGATCGATATTGTCCGCGTAGGAGAACAGCGGCCGCCAATTGGTCTTCCGCGACTTCACGTCTTCCTGATGTACTAGCCGCTGGCGCTCTTGCCAATCGAACCGCCGGGACTGGCCGGGCCTTTTCCGCGGCGGAAGGACCGGCGGTTGCGGGGGAACGGGGGAAGCGTCGCTTTCCTCGAGCGGCTGAGTAAAGTCCATCTCGTCGAACTCCTGCGAATCGTCCTTCGGGCGCTGCCGTACGCGCTCAAGTTCCTGTTGCGCCTTGTCGCGCTGCGCCGCCTCCGCTTCGCGTGCAACCTGATTGTCAAGACTCTCCAGGCGAACTAGGCCGAGCACACCGGCGACCATCCAACTGATCACGCACAGCCCGACCCATGTCAGGCCGACATATAACGACCGCCGCGACATTGACGACAGGGCCAGCATCAGCGTCCCGGCGGATACGACAATCACCAGGCCGTAGAGGATACTGGCGGGCAAGAGCCGCCAGGTATCGCGGACCACCGTCAGGTCCAGGCTGAAACAGACACCCAGCAGGTACGCGGCCATCGTCGGCAAAACGGCCACGGCGGCCACCAGTACGGCGATCACGCCCAGTTTGCCGAGAAAATAGTCGAGCCGGGTAATAGGACGCGAAAGGTACAGCGGCAAGGCATTGTAGCGCAGGTCGAGGCTGATCAGGTTCGGACCGGTCAACGTCACCAGCAACAAAATGAAATACAGTTCGACCTTGAAGAACAACGAGTAGGCTATGGTCCAAATTGCCTGCCGGAGCGATTGCAGGTCGTCGACAACGCCTTGCGACTTGAGCATGGTCACCAGATCCGCGCCCAGCACCCCTTGTTCGATCAATCCCCAAATGGCCAATGCGGAAACCAACGCCATCGCGGGCATCCAGGCCAGGACCAACAGCAGGCGGACATAGCGCCCTTTGAGTTGCACGCGAAGGCCCTGCCGGGTAATGGCCAGCCATCGCCAGGCATGGCCGGTCAGCTTGCCTTTCCAGTGCTGGTATCCTTGGTCGAAGATCGGCATGATCGATCGCTGCTCCTGTTGCCCCTCTACTCGATAGCCTTCAAGAAGATCTCCTCCAGCGTGCTCTGCTGGGGCCGCAGGTGGCGGATCTGTTGGCCGGCTTCCGCGGCCAGCGACCACAAGAGCCTTTCCGACTGGCCCGGCGGCAATTGCACCAGCAGGGAGTGGTCCTGCTCCTTGACGTTGCAGTTCGACTTGCGCAGACGCTGGGCGAAGGCTGGGGCATCGGCCTTGACGCGGACTTCGAAGCACTGGTCGTGCCGTTGTTTCAACTCGCGAATTTCCCCCTGGGCCAGCAACCGTCCCTGACCCAGCACGATGACATAATCGCAGACGAACTCCACGTCGGGCAGAAGATGGCTGGAAAAGAGTACGCTCATTTCCTTGCCGTGGGCCAGGTCGCGGGCCAGTTCCAGAATCTCCTGTCGGCCGGCCGGGTCCATGCCGTTGGTCGGCTCGTCGAGAATCAACAGCCGCGGATCGTGGACCAGGGCCGACGCCAGCTTCAACCGCTGTTTCATGCCGGTCGAATAGGAATCGACCGGGCGGTAGCGGGCCTCGCCCAGGCCGACGTGGTTGAGGATCTCGTGGGCCCGCTGTAAGGCATCGCTCCGCGACATGCCGCAGAGTTGGCCGGCATACGCCGCAAAATCAATCCCGGCAACACCGGGGAAAAGGCATTCATCCTCGGGCGCGAATCCTACGGCCTGACGGATCTTGAGCCGCTGGCGGCGGACGTCCATGTCGAGGACCTTGCCCGTCCCGGCATTGATCTTGATCAATCCCAGCAGGGTGCGGATCAAGGTCGTCTTGCCCGCCCCGTTGGGACCGAGGAGTCCCACCGCGCCGGTCGGCACGTCCACCGACAGTTGCCGCAGGGCCGTGACTGCGCCGTAGGTCTTCGTGACATTTTGTAGGGAAAAGAGCATCCCTAAATCCTCTACTTGCCGGCCGCCCAGCGAATGCCTCGGGCCAGGATTTCGGGATAGGCCGGATTCTTCCATGCCTGGGAGTCGTGACCGAGTTGAAAATAGAACACGCGGCTCTTGCCGTACTCGTGCGCCCAAGCGATCTGGGGGTTGTTCATCGAATTATTCGTGGTCAAGAGGACGTGGACATTCGGGGAGACATAACAGTGGTTGTAAACCTCGTCATGGATAACGAAGTCGGCCAGTCCGTGGGTGATCGGATGCTCGTGGTCGGCCACGGCGATCTTCATCTCGTGGTCGTGCTCGTACGTGGATGGCCCGTACTTCTTGTCGCCTGCCTGGTAGACGGCGTAGCAATACTTGCCGCCGATGATCTTGGGGTACTCGCCCCATTGCGGATGTGCGCCCAGGTTGTGGTGCAACGCCACCAACCCGATCCCGCGTTGCAGCAATTCGACGAGGGCCTTTTCCTGCGCGGGCGAAACTTTCTGCACCATGTCGTAGCGCACAATAACGTCGTACTCCTTCTCCAAGCCCGGCTTGAGCAGGCCGGCCGACTTGGGCAGCGGGGCCTTAGTGTATTGGACGTCGCTCAGCGCGTCGAACATGGCAAAGAACGGTTTCTCCTCGAAATCGTGGCCACCATAGGTCAACAACACGCGGATCTTTTTTGTTGCCGGGGGGCCGGCCGTGGCGGTTCCGCTCAGGCCAAGTCCGAGGGCGACGAGACAAACACTGGCAACTAGCGATTTCATGGCAAAACTCCGGGAAGGTGAAAGGTGCAGTTTCTCAAGAACCCATGATAGCGTAAATGCAGTCGGCTTGCCATTGGCAAGAAACCCCGTTACGATGAGGACGTGCGATGCTGTGCTCGCGGTTGCGACTGATACTAACCCGAAGCGTCAGCGAGGTCGCTAAGTCGTTACCTCGCTGACGCTTCGGGTTAGTATGAATTGTGACAATCTCAACCGCGAGCAGTATAGCTGGAATCGAATCCCATGCCCGACCCGTCGTTGCGAGATATCTTCATCAACCGCGTACTACCGCGAGTGCAGTTCCCGGGACAGTACATCGGTGGCGAGTGGAATTCGATTTGCAAAGATCGTCAAGCGGTGCGGGGCCGGCTTTGCCTGGCGTTCCCCGAGCCGTATACGATCGGCATGAGCCATTACGGCCTGCAGGTGTTGTACGCGGTCATGAACGGCCGCAACGATTGGGCCTGCGAGCGGGCGTTCACGCCGTTGACGGACTTGGAAACGCTGCTGCGGGAGCAGGGCCTGCCGCTGGTGAGCCTGGAGAGTTTCGCGCCCCTACGGGAATTCGACGTCGTCGGATTCAGCCTGCAACATGAACTCAGTGCGACGAACGTGCTGACCATGCTCGATCTTGGCGGGATCCCCTTGACGGCCGAATCCCGGAGCATGGCCGATCCGCTGATCCTGGCCGGCGGTCCGTGTGCGGCGAATCCCGAGCCGATGGCCCGATTCATCGACGCCTTCATCCTGGGCGACGGCGAAGACGCGCTGCCGGCTGCGTGCGATCTGTGGCTGGAGTTGCGACGGACCGGGCTCGATCGGACCGCGGCCCTGGCTCGCTTGGCCGCGGCTCTGCCCTATGTGTACGCGCCGCGGTTTTACGAGCCGCAGTTCGATGACCAGGGGCGTCCGGCAGGGCTGCGGCCACTTCGCGACAATCTGTCATTGGCGATCGAGCCGGCCGTGGTCGAGGACCTCGACGCCGCCGCGATTCCGCTGGCCCCAGTTGTACCGTACGTCGAGTGTGTCCACGAGCGGGTTGCCATCGAGATCATGCGGGGATGTCCCTGGCGTTGCCGTTTTTGCCAGGGCCGCGTTATAAAGCATCCGGTCCGCTTCCGCCGCGTGGAGACGATCGTGGCCGCGGCCCTGCAAGCCTATCAGGCCACGGGGCATCGTGAGATCTCGCTGCTGGGACTTTCGTCGAGCGATTATCCGCAGATCGAAGAGTTGTTGACGCGGCTACACGCCATCTTTCGGCCCTTGGGCGTGAGTATTTCCATGCCCAGTCTGCGGGTGAACTCTCGCTGGCGCTCGATTAGCGACCTGCTGGACACCGACCGGCGCGACGGATTGACACTTGCGCCCGAGGCGGCCCGCGACGAAATGCGGCTGCAGATCGGCAAACCGATTGCCAACGAGGACCTGTTCACCGGTTGCCGCCGTGCGATGCAAAACGGCTTTTCCCGCGTGAAGCTTTATTTCATGTGTGGGCTGCCAGGCGAAGGGCCGGCCGATCTGGACGGCATCATCGACATGGCCGAAGAGATATCGCGGATAGGCAAGAGCGCGATGGGCCACTATGCGGCGGTGGTGGCAAACATTTCGAACTTCATTCCCAAGCCGCAAACGCCCTACGAGCGGGCTGCCATGCAGCGGCGCGAGTACTTTGAGGACGCCCACGCGCACTTGCGGCAGCGCAAGCGGATGCGGAGCGTGACCCTGCGGTTCACCGACGTGGAATCGACGCTGATCGAGGCCGCTTTGTGCCGCGGTGACCGGCGATTCGGCCAGGCGATCGAAACCGCATGGCGGCGCGGCGCACGTCTGGACGCTTGGGCCGAGCGGATGCGGCCCTGGCTCTGGCAGGAGGCGATCGCCGCCGCGGGCATCGATCTGAACGCGATCCTGCACCAACCCTATGCCGAAGACGCGGTGCTGCCGTGGGCACACATGCGAGTTTGGAATGGATCGGGACGGGTGGATGACGGGTGAAATGCCATGGGCCAGGCCGCTGGCGAGAAGAAATCGGAGAACGGCGAATTGAATCCTTTCTCCCAAGCAAGTAGAATGAAGTTGGAGTGGACAGGAGTAGTCTTCATGGGATCCAATCCGTATATCGAAATCACGCCGGGCATCGTAGGTGGAAAACCACGCGTAGCGGGACACCGGATAGCCGTGCAGAATATCGCCATCTGGCACGAATGGATGGGCAAGAGCGTTGATGAGATTGCCGACGAGTACGATCTTACGCTCGCGGAAGTCTATGCGGCGCTTGCCTACTACTTTGCCCACCGCGAGGAGATTGACAAGAGCATCGAGGAAGGACTGGCGTTTGTTGGCGCGATGCGAAATGCCACTCGCTCGAAGTTGAAAGCGAAACTGCAAGAACAGAGGGAATGAGCAAGATTCGCTATCATACCGACGAGCACGTCAGCAAGGCCGTTGCGCGTGCGCTTCGCAGACGAGGAGTGGACGTTCAGCGAACCCCTTAGGTCGGTATGCTGAATGCTTCCGATGAAGAACACTTGCTCAGGGCTCGCGAAGAAGGTCGCGTGATCTTTACCCAGAACGATGATTTCCTTCGATTGGCGGCAGCGGCGGAAAATGCCGGAATCGTCTACGCCACGCAAGACAAGCCGGTCAGAGAGATCATCTCGGGTTTGATGTTGATCTACCAAGTGTTGGAAGCCGAAGAAATGTGGAATCACGTGGAATACGTGTAACGGTGACCGGCCTGCCGGCAATTTGCAAGGTGCGATAAGATCTGCAGGACGAGTTATGCGACCTAAACTTTCATTATTCTGACATAACCTATGCTTCCCCATTACCGCCTCTTAGCCATCGACGTCGACGGTACGCTGGTTGACAGCCGCGATCGCCTCACACCGGGCACGCGTGCGGCTTTGCGGCGCACGACGGCTGCGGGAATCCGTGTCGTTCTAGCCACGGGCCGTCGCTACCGACATACGTTGCACCTCGTCGAGCCGCTGGGAATCTGTGTTCCGCTGGTTACGGCCAGCGGCGCCTTGGTGAAACACCCCGCGGACCACCGTACGCTTTATAAGACGGAGTTCGACGCGCGGCTGTTGGGCGATCTGCTGGCGATACTCGATCGGGCGGGTTACGACGCCCTGCTCAACGCAGATACGTTCCACGAAGGCTTTGATTTCTTTCGACCGGAGAAGCCCCGGGAAAATCGCTTCCTGGCCGAGTATTTCACGCTGAACCCTGGGGCTGGCCGGGCTTGGCCGGACTTTTTCATTTCCCCTCCGCCTGGGGTATTCGCCGGTTTCGTAATGGGTACGCGCGACGAAATGTTGGCAATTGAGCGGTTGTTGCACGCGTCGCTGCCAGGGCAAATCGCTACGCATGTGCTTCGCAGCCCTCGCTATCGCGGCTTTATGTGTGAATTGATTCCGGCGGGCGTATCGAAGTGGACTGCGGTCCGCCGCTTGGCAAGCCAGTGGGGTATTGCGGACGGTGAAATCTGCGCCGTGGGCGATGATGTAAACGACATACCCATGATTCGTTCCGCCGGACTGGGGGTAGCCATGGGAAACGCCGTACCCGAAGTGAAGGCGGCTGCCGACCGCATCGCGCCTACGCACGATAATGACGGCCTGGTCGAGGTCGTGGGCTGGCTTATCGATGGAAATTGACGTTATAATAACAGGAGATTGGTACTCGCATATCTTGTGATTCAGCGGCCCAGGCGGGGTTCGTACACTCTCGGCCCGGCAGATGCCGGAAATACCATGGATCTTTCGCGTTATTGGCCGCTGGCCATTTTGCTGCTGGCATTGACAGGTTGCGGCGACTCTTCCACGGAGAGAAAGTCGGCAGCCGAGTGGATCGAAAGCGGCCAGAAGGCTCTCGCCGAGGGCAATTTCAATCAGGCCATCTCCGATTTCACGAGTGCCAAGGAGGCCCAACCTGATTCGGCCCAGGCCTGGGAGCGCCGTGCCGCGGCGTATCTGCAAATGAAGAAGTTCGATCAGGCCATGTCCGACTGCGAGGAGGCCCTGAAAATCGATGGCAAGTTCGCAACGGCTTTCTTTACGCGAGGATTGGTGGAGAAGGAGCTTGACAAGCAGGACAACGCCATTGAGGACTTCACCAAGGCACTCGGCAGCGGCTTGGATCGGGTGGTCGAGGTCATGGTCCTGGTCGCTCGCGGCACAGTCTATCACTCCCAGGCCAACGCCTGCGTGAAGTCCGATGAGGCTGCGAAGATCCTGCAAAAGGCATTGAAGGATTTTGACAGGGCCATCGAGATCGACCCCCGCCAGGCGGAACTTCACATGCAGCACGCCGCGATCCAACTCGATTCCGGCGACTACGAAAAGGCCGTTGCCGACTGCGACAAGGCGTTGGAGATTAAGCCCAGCCTGGCCGGGGCCTACGTTGTTCGGGCCCGTGCCCAGTGCGAGTTGGGCGAGTTCGATCATGCTGTCGGCGATTGCGACGCGGCCGTTCACCGGAACGAGAAACTGGTTGAGGCCTACGTCATTCGCGCCAAGGCCCGGTTGGGAAAGGCGGCGACGATGCGGACCCTTGCCGACGTGGCGGAATGCGAGAAGGCAGCCACCGATCTGCAGACGGCGTTGGGCCTGTTGAGCAAACCTCAAGACGATTTAACCGCGCTGAAACAGACGCATGCGATGCGAGCCCAGACTCGCGAGTTGTGCGGTTTCATCTATCACAATCTTGGGATCACAAAGAAGGCCCTGGCTGAGTACGAAAAGGCCCTGGGGCTGGATCCGAACCTCGTCAGCACGCTACTACGCCGCGCCGAAACGCGCTGGGCCGCGAACGACTACAGCGGAGCGCTGAGCGATTGCAATACGGTGCTCGGCATGGATAGTGCCCGGCCCGACGCCTACTGCTGCCGCGGTATGGCTTATACCATGAAGGGCGATTTTTCGAAGGCTCTCGAAGACTTCAAGCAGGCCGTGTCGCTCGACCACAAGTGCGCCAAGGGCTATACCGGTCGTGCCAACATCAATCTGGCCTTGGCGAGCTCGCTAATGAGAAAGGCGAAGGCAGCAAAGGACCCACGGGAAATAGCCGCCTGCCAGGAACAAGCACGCGTCCTTCGACGGAAATCCATTGAGGACGCTAACAGTGCCATTCAGGTCAGTCGCCACTCGGCGAGCGCTTACCTACCGCGTGCCCTAGCGTATGCCGCGGAACAGGAAATGGGAAAGGCCCTCGCCGATTTCAATGCGGCAATCCGCGAAGATCCCAAAATGGCGAAGGCGTTTTTCAATCGGGGCGTCCTTTTCGCTACCCAGGGGCGGTTGGAGGACGCCATCCGCGACTTCAAGGAGGCTAGCAGGTTAAATCCCCGCAACGCGGAATGCGATCGCCGCTTGGCTCAAATCTACAAAGCCTTAGGCAATAATGTATTTGCGCTGGACTACATGAAGAAGGCGGAAGAAAAGACGCGCAAACAGGGGGGTAATGCAGACGAGGATTATGTCAAGCCTAAACGCGTGCCGCAGAGCGAACCGGATGTCGAGTTAGATCCGCTGGACAAAGCCCAGAAAGCGCTTGAGAAGAAGCTCGACGCCATTGTGCAACAGCAGCCTGCGTAAATGGAGTTTCGCGGTTTGAGGAGATTTGAATGTTTGCTGTGGTTGTATGTTCCCTGATCCTTTCCGCGTCGCTTGCTGCCGCCGACAAGCCGGCGACCGTCGTGCCGCTGAAGTTGCAACAGATCATCTCTCGCGAGGATCCGCTGTTCGACTGCGCGCGGGCGAGCCTGACGATTGGGCGCGACGGCATGGTTTACCTCACGTCGGCTGGGCACGACAGCGGTTACATCCTTCGTGTCAGCCGCGACGGTCAGGACAAACTGGGCGGGGCCTCGGTCCCTGCCATCCACAACGCGACCGCCGACGCCGCCAGCCTGATCGCCGCCGCCCACGGCCATTTCTCCCACCAGGTGGCGATCTACGACAAACAGTTTCAAAAGACGCTGGCCGTGACCGATTTTCTCGTCAGCGACCAGGCCGGCTGGGATGCGGCTGGCAGCGTCGAGGCAGGGGCCAGTGGAGACTTCTATGGCCTGGACCAGCATCGCGACCGCATCCTGCAGCTCAATGCCGACGGCAAGGTCGTTAAGGCCTACGCGCTGCCGCATGTCGACAAGGTCGCGGCGCAGGCCTTTCGCGTGTGCGAGAAGGTGCAGGCGTTCTACTTGGCGTATTGGGGCAAGTCGGAGGTGCAGTGCCTAGGGTTCGATGGCAAGGTGAAATGGGAACGGTTGCTGGCCGTCGGCGCGAACACCTATGACGGCGACAACGGCGGATTCGACGTGGACCCCGAGGGCGTGTTCTATTCGATCAGCGGGCAGGATAACGTGATCCACAAGACGGGGCTGGACGGCAAACCGGCTGGCGAAATCAAGCTGAACATCCCGCCCGAGCGGAAACCGGTGGAGGGAATCCGCGGTATGCGCATCTGGGGCGGCGAAGCCTTCCTGCGAGGCCGGCATACCAGCGAGTTGTTCCAGGTCTATGATCTGGCCAGCGGCAAGTTCAAACGCTCGGCGAGTATCGACCACGAGCGGCTCACGGTAACGGCTCAGGGCAGCCCGTGGACTGCCGGGCAGGCGGTCGATTTCCGCATCGAGTTCGATGGCGGCGGGCGAGTGATCAAGCCCCAGTGGCGGGTGTGGGCACGGCCTTTCGGCGTGCTGGACTATCGCGAGTTGAAATTGGCCGACGGCAAGTTGCTCGTTCCCGACGATATGGCCGGCTTCTATCAGATCAAGGTAACACCCGAGTCCACACCCTGGCAGCGTACGGCCGCGACGAGCGAGTACAAGGTGCAGACGCTCGTGGAGATCCGCGCAGCAGGCGCCCAGGGCAGCGTCGCCGCCGCTACGCGGCTAGGCCGTGTAGACTACGGCCGGGGCGAAGAAATTCCGCTGAGCGTATACGTCCGCGGCAGCGCCCCCAAAGACACGAAATTGACCCTCACGTTGCGAGACGGCGCCCGCACGCTCGCGACCACCAAGACCACAATTGCTGCAACTTATTTCATAGCGAACCCCAAGGAAATCCGCCTCACGCTTCCAAACTCGCTGACCGAGCGGCTGCGGCCGGGCAAGTACGTGTTTGACGTTGCCGCCAAGGGCGTAACCTGCGTCAGTCAGCCCCTTGTGATCGGCCCGGGTATGAAACCGGAAACACTGCTAACAATGGTCTATGGCGACTACCGGCAAACCTATCCGCAGGCCGGTGCCTGGGATGCGCCGGACGTCGCCACCGCCTCGTTCCGGCGGACCGAACGGCTCGGTTTCAACGTGATGGTAGATCGCCTTGGCCACCCGTTGGAGATGGTCGACTTCTCTCTGAACCGACCTCGCGAAGAGGTCAACGATTTCGCGAAAGCCCTAGAGGGCGATCCGCAGGCCGTCTCGCCGCAGAAGCTCGTGACCGCACCGTCGCTGCTGCAAGCCATGAGCGGATACAGCGCGTCTGGAATCCGCGAGATGGCCATTTTGATGGGCATGGACGCCGGGCTGCCGCTGGGTGGTCCCGGTTTCGACTCGCGCACGCCCGAACAGGATCTGAAGGACATCACCGCGACCACCGAGGCCCTGAACGGCTATCCGGCCTTCCGCGGCTGGATCTGGGCGTCGAACTGGTGGGTCTTCGGCAATCGCGGCGCAGCGGCAGCCAAGTCTGTGCAAGAGAAAGCCGCCTATGAGGCGGCGCTGAAGAAGGCGGCCGCCACCGGGGCATGGAGTGATATCCTCGACAAGGTGGCCGGCTACCGTCTCGCCTATGCCGTGGATGCCCAGGCGATGTTCAATAAGCGGCTACGCGATTTGGCGCCGGGCCGAGTGACTGCCGTCGCCAGTCCCTTCCGCAACGTCGAATCATATCCGCCTGTTACGCTCGCCAACATCGATGAGAGCGATCTGCAGGCCCAGTGGGAGCAGGTCGAGGTGCCGTACCATGCGCCCTTCGCTGTCGATTTCTACAAGCGGCCCGGCAAGAAGGCCTGGGGCCATCCGGAGGTCTGGAACGACTCGGGCACAGGCGACCAAGTCCTTACCACGCTCTGGCAAATGCTGATGCGCGGGGCCGACGGCGTTGGTTGCTCCGATCCTGTGCCGCCGTGGTATTTTGCCCTCAAAGGCAACACCGACGACCCGCGCATGTCGTGGAACGGCACGGCCAGCTTCTATCGCAATCTCAACGCCGTGCTGCAGCAGTATGGGCCGTGGTTCGTGGCCATGCACAACCACGACAAGGTGGCCATCGTGGCCAGCGGGCGGATGTATAAGATCGACGATTGGGTGGGCGCCACGGGACGGCATTTCGCACGGGTCATGGAGGCGTACGTGGCCTGCCTGCACGCGCACCGCCCGGCAAGCATCGTCTTTGTTGAAGACCTCAAGCCCAACACGCTCAAACAATACGAGGCGGTGCTGGTGGTCGGCCAGACCGTGGAGATGGAGCCAGTGCTGGCCGCGGCGCTGAAGGACGCTAAACAATCCGGCGTGGCGATCTTGGCCGACGGCACGTGCCGTCCCGAGTTGGTCAAGGATTTTAGCCCCCTGGGCTTGTCGTTCAGTCATTGGGAAAAAGACCCCAGCCTTGCCGCCGACGACCATGTCTTCTGGCGAACGGCCGGCTATGCCAAGGCCGCCGCCCCACAACTGCTGAAGGCGCTGGCCCGCGTCCGCCCGGCTGCGGAGGTAGAGAACCCCGAAGTCTTCATCAGCGAGCGCCGTGCCGAGGACGGCCGCTATCTATTCGTGGTCAACAACTCCACCGCGGGCGAACTGGAGCCGGGGCACCTTTGGCGCGTGAGTCTAGCTTGTGCCAGCCTCCTGCCGCAAGTCGTGCCGCTGAAACTGCACGACGCCCAGGGCCGGGCCGTTTATGATGTCTTTGCCGGGAAGCAGGTCCAGCCGGTTGGCGGCATGCTCCAAGCCGATTGCCGCAATATGCCCGCCCGTGTTTTCGCCATTTTGCCGGCGGCCGTGGCCCAGGTACACGTCGAGTCGCTCAAGACCATCGAACGTGGTGAGACGATGTGGTGGAAAGTCCGGGTTACAGATGATGCCGGCAAGGACATCGCTGCGGCCGTGCCGGTTCGCGTCCGGCTTCTAGCATCTGACGGCAGGCTGTTGGATCAACGGTATGACGTAGCGGCGTTCAACGGCGGTGTTGGCGAGTTCATTTTCCCGATCAACGCACCCGCTGGCGCGGTGACCCTGGAAGCGGTCGAACTGCTTAGCGGAAAAGTCGCGACGCTCAAGATTCCTATTGACGACGCGAGGCCCGCGCCGCTAGACCTTTTGAACCTCGCAGACGCTTCCGTGCTTCGGGTGCGCACAATTCGTGAGATGCTTGGCGTGGGCAATGGGCCGCCGCCCTTCATCTCGGCCGCTTCCAATGCTCGCCTCTCCAACTTCTCGCCGGTTGACGGGTCCTTTGGCCCCCACGTCCGCGACATGGTCGTCACCGAGGGCGGCAAGTTGGCAGTGCTAAACACGATGAACTGGGACCACAACCTCTACGCCGTGAACGTGGATAGCGGCAAGGTCCGCTGGCGGCAGCGGGCCGGGCACTACTTCGCCTTCGAGCCGACGGCGCTGGAGAGCGGAGTGGCCGTACAGGGCTTCGATCTGAAGAGCGCCCAGGGTTATCATCTCTACGTGGTTGGGGCCGAGGGCCAGTTGCAGCGACGGTTCGCTCTGTATGGCCTTCCGCAACGCCTGCCGCACCGCTTTATTCCGGCCTTGGTCCGCGACCACATCAACAGCTTCGCTGTGGGCGACGGCGGCAAGTGGGTGGCTAGTGCTGGCGATCTAGGCGTCGTGGTCTGGTCGGCCGACGGCAAGCTGCTGTGGAAACAAGATTGGTTCCAACATCGGCACCCCGGCAAGGTGCTGGCCCTTGATGCAAGCACGCTGCTGGTGATCGAGGGCACGTTGGCCACCGCCTACGGGGCGGGCAATGGAAGGCCGAAGTGGCAACAAGCGGTGGGCCGCAGCGGTGAGGTCCGCATTGCCCGTACCAGCGCCGACACTAAGACCTGCGTGCTCTACAACATTGCCGACGGCGGCAAGATGTTCCTGCTCCGCGATGGCAAGATCGCCCGCGTGATTCCCACCGCCGCGGAGGGCATCGGCCTTTCCGCCGATGGTAGTCTGGTCGCCGTGGTGACCGAGAACTTGTTGAAGTTGTACTCCATCGCCGACGGTTTGCAGTGGATCTTCCACGGCGACGATCTGCTGCACTTCCCGCGGTTTTCGGGCGATGGCCGGCTGGCCGTCGCCAGCAACCTGGGCACCGCATATGTGACCGATCTGCAGGGCCGCGTGCTTTTGGAGACGGACACAAAGGCCCTGGCGGTACCCGCCTGGCTGGCCGATGGCAGCCTGCTGCTGGCCACGTGGGAAGGGACCGTATGCCGCCTGGACAAGAGCTACGTCACGCAATGGCAAACCCGGTTGGCTCCGGAGACGGTGGACATGCGCGGCAAGATCCTGGCCGATGACGGCGCGCCCACAACGGCGGTCGCCGGCTGGGACAACGCCACGGAGAAGCCCGCCGATCTGTCGCCGAACGTGCTTACCAAGACCGCGCCGCTGATCCGCCTGGTCACGTCGCAAGGTGAGAGGCAACTAACGGACAACCCCAGTCAGAAGGCGGCCATGCTCTACGATGGCAAGAGCGACGCCCCGGCCGAACCTTGGATTCCCTGGGAGATGGTGGGCACATTCGCCGAGACTTCGCCGCTGAACTATATCCTCATCGACGCCTATCGCACGCAGATGGACGTGAACGGCGTGACGCTGGTCGAGGACGCAGCTCACCCGGAGAGTTGGCTTCGCGACGCCTCGATCGATTATTGGGACGTTGCCAAGGAACTGTGGATTCCCATCCAGCCCTTGCGGTCCGATGCGGCCGTTCACACGCACGTGTTTGCCAAACCGGTTCGTGCGGCGCGGTTCCGGCTTGTGCTCCCCTGGGGCGTGTGCGGCAACACGCGCCTGGCGGAGATCGTGTTCCACGGCAAGGTGTTGGGCTGCTCGCACCCGGATGTCGTCGCCAAGCGCCCGTTGGCAACACTCTTCGACGAAGAGGAGGACATTCGCCACGACATTTACGCCTCCCAAGGATTTGCGATCTCGCTAGAGGGCGCGTATAGCGGCGGCCGATGTTTGACGCTCACGCCGCCAGCCGGTGGCCAGGTCACTGCCGGGCAACCGTGGCAACAGCAATTCGGAGAAACCATCCGCAACTGGGACTTCGAGATCGCCGAGAATCCACAGCCCGGCCAATACCGCTGGCTGCAATTTGCCTGGAAAGCCCTTTCGCCCCGAACCAAGGGCATGTCGCTCAGGCTGAGCGACGGCGGCTACGGTGGATACGTGACGGCGGCGGGAGAGCCAACAACGTGGGAAGGCATGACCGTCGTCAAGAAGGTCGATGTGCCGCCTTCCGCTTGGAAGACCGTCCGCGTCGATCTTTGGGCCGCGGCCAAGAAGCCCTGGCGGGTCCGCGCCCTGGGCCTGGGCGCCTGGGGCGGGGGCGCGGCCTTCGACCAGATCGTGCTTGGGCGGACAGAACTGGACTTGCCCACACAGAAATGAACGGTATCACCTGGCAGCGGTTGGCATGCCGGCATTGCCGGCATGGGCACGTTCACGCGTCTGGGGCACCGCAAGCTCTGCTGCCAGCCACCCTTGCATGGTTACAGCCGCTGCTCGTTCCGCCAGCCTTATCGTGGCGGGTGGTCCGATAGCCGCACCCGCCACAACAAAGCCTCTGGCCCGCCGATGACCAGCCCGGCCCGTAGCGGCGGGTAGCCGTAGCAGAAAGCCCGGAACCGCACCTCGTTCCAACCGGTTTTCAATTTCACGGTGCTCACGCCCTCCATGCGGACCGCGTTGGGAACGTCCTTGAGCTTCACGTCGATGTGCTGCCCATTGACGAACCAGCGCAGCGGCGTCTGGGGATGCCCCTGGAACTTGAACGCCAATTCCATTTCGCCGGGCACGTGGATCCAGGTTGCGCCGTAGTATACCTGCCCGCCCTGGCCGCCGATCACGCGAACATCTTGCGGTTCGACCGTCGCCGGCCGCCAGCGCACTTCGTTGAGCTTGTCCCAATAGCCTTGGATCTGCTCCCCGGTATACACTGCGCGGAGATCGACCGCACGGTCCGGCGGATAGCTCGCAGCCTCGCACAGTTCCCTCGTCACTTCCTTCCAGTCGCGACGCGTGCCCGGTAGCATGCCGTCCGGGTCGCCCGTGAGCTTCTCGAAACCGGGTCCGCCAAACGGCCCGCAGAGTTGCCAATTCCGTACGACAATTCCGGCGTCGAGTCCCAAGAACTCCGCCGGCGACCAGGAGCGCGGATACAAGTTGGCTTCCGACGGTTCATCGTAGGTGTCGCGCGACGCGGAACCATCGGCATTGGACCACCAGAACTTGTTGTGCCCGGCGAAGGTAGCCTCGAAGTTCACCATGGTCCGCAATCCGCCGTACAACTCCGGCACTGTCGTGACAGCGGCACGGGGGATGGCGGCCACCAGCACAAACCCACGGTTGTCCGCGTCGGCCTTCCAGTTGAGCTTTGCCGTATCGAGCAGGGCCACGTGTCCAAGCTCCACCATGCTGACCGGCGTCTTATAGCGGACCGGATGCGGAGTCACGCCCACCGGGGCCGCCGCGTACATCGCCAGCGCCACGGGTTTCACCGCCGTAGCCTCCTTGTATACGCCGAAGACGATGCGCACGTCGCCGGCCCGCCCATCGTTCCCTGTGGACGGCGCGGCGTCCATGTCTCCCTGGAAGTAGAGGCTCAGCGTGTCCGCCAGGCGATCGTGCGTAAATAGGCGGTTCGCTGGATCCAGCACCTTCGGATCGAGTGCTGCCGCGAGCCGTGCGTGCCAGCGAACGTAGATGTGGTCCTTGTCGTAAAGAAGCCGGGCTTCGACCTTCCGCTCCGTATCGGCAGCAAAGGAAACGGGGTCGCACGACTCCCAACCGGCAAGCGTCGTGTCGAGGTTCGCACCGCCGATGGCCGGCGTAAAACGGGCCAGCCGCGCGGAACCTGCTCCACCCCGCAGCGTAATCGCGGTTTCGGGTGGACGCCCGATCTGGCTGGCCGCAAGTACCACGGTCCGTTGAAGCTCGGTCAAGTCGCGGACGGGATTCTCCGCCAGCGACCAGCCCACCGCCTCGAATACCTGTGGCGAGACCTTGCCCATCCCGAGGCAAATCTTGCCATTGCGGGGATTCGGATAGACGGTCCCCGCAAAGAACTCGCCCGGCTGGGGGTAGATGCCATACTTATCGGGCGAATATCGGCGGCCGTCCAGAAAGACAGACTCGACGAACAGCCCGCTATCGGTGTACAGCAGCACGCCGCAGCGCGAATTGTCGACGACGCTCAACAAGCCGTTGATCGGCTTGTAGATGTGGATGGAACCATAGATCTCGCCGGCTTGGGCGATGCCGCGGATAGCAGCGCGGCCGACGCGCCATTTGATCTTGTAGCCGCCTTTGCCGTCGGGCACATAGCGGGAGATTTTCAACTGCCCGCCCTCGTTGGCGTTGAAGCCGCGTCCGCCGCGGGCGTTGACATAGAAACCCTCAGCGGTTGAGCCATCGACCTGTGCCCAATCGCTGTCGTAGCTCTCAGCCAACTCGTTGGCGCCGAACAGCGCGGTCGCCGAGCCGTTCTTCCTGGCCTGGAAGACCGGGTCGCTCAGCACCACTTCACCCTCGCGAAAGACCGGATTGCCGCGGACGTCGAACTCCGCGGGAGCGATCTTCCAGACGCTGCCTTCGCCTTGCGCGGGTGCAACGTACGAAAGATCGCCGAGCCAGTTCCCACCATGGCAGCGGAACATGCCTGCCGGCAGCTTGAGCTTGATCTTCTCGTTGTCCTGCATCTGCCCGTCGCCGTTGGCGTCGTGCCAGGCCGTGCATTGGCCCGGTTTGTCGCCGACGGCGCGGAAGATGGCCGCCGACTTCACCCAGCGGTCGCCGTCGAGTCGGTAGACGGTCGCGGTCAGTTTACAGGCAAGGTAAGTACGGCCCTCGCGGCGGATGAGGACAGGCCGGCGCAGGTCCGGCACGTCAGGCCAAACGGCATCGATCGTCCAGCGATGCGCGACATAGTCGACCTTGAATCGCGTCAACCAGCCCTGCTGTCCCGGTACGTACACGTGCTCGACATGCTCGGGATCGACGGTCCAACCGTCGTTCGCCCGCGTCTGAGGAGTGAGGAACTCGCGGATGAACGTGCCGTCGGCATCCCATTCCGTGACACGGTTGGGACCGCCGTCTTCCACCACCAGCAACCGGTCGTGGCCCTTCTCGTCAGTCCAGGTGGCCAGCTTGCCGGGTGCGATGAACGATTGCGTGTCGAAGCGGCCGGGTTGCTGCTTCGGCAGGCGGCCAAAGGTATGGGTAATCTGTCCCTGAGAATTGACTTGATAGACGTGATTCGTCGCGGCATCGCTCAGGTAAAAGCGTTGGTGGACGTCGACCTCGAGATCCGCCGGCATGATCTTGGCAGGCACGGTGAACAGCTTGTTCAACGCGCTCTGCGGATTACCGTCGCTCTGGAGCACTGCCGCGCGGACGATCCATTGCCCACCCGCATCCTGGTCCAAGACAGCCAACGTTCCATGCCGCGCGACCAGGCCCTGCGGTTTGTGGACGGCGATCTCGCCAAGTATTGCGCCGTTGTCGCCGTTGTGGATCGTGATCTTGTCCACGCGATCGGCGACGCTTTCGGCGTAAAACGGAAACTCCTTGGTCTTCTCGATTCGCCCGCCTTGGGCGACATAGACGTAGGACTTGCCGGTTGCGGCATTGCGGTAGCAGGCCATGGCGCGGACCCAGCCTTGGGGCAGATACACGTCGGGTCGATTGGCGCGGCCCGTACCGAACGGTTTGCCGTCGGCGCGATAGACGTACTTCTCGCCACCGTCGGTGCTGAAGCTCCAGACGTTCGTGCCGTCGGTGCAGGTACACGTGCCGCCGCCCGCGCCGCCGGAGGGAAAGGCCCTCAGAAATTGGGCATGGCCGATTGGCTCGTGAAGGTCGAACATCGCCTGGTTCGAGCCGTTCTCCAGGTAGGTCCAATAGAAGACCGCATGGCCGTTGGGACCGACGTCCAGATCGGCCAGCGGCGCGCCGCAGGGGTCGCCACCGAAGGGTTCCGGCGTCCTCGTCTGCTGCGGCGTGGGCAGCCAGCACGACGGGCCGCCCGCGAACTGCGGCACGATGCTGTGATACTCACCGTCCACCGCCCACTTCGCGGCCGGCATGTAGATGCCCTTGACGCCATACCCACCCGGCGGCAGGGGCATGAAGTTATCGTCCAGGCCGTCCCAGCGCTCGACGAAGCGGCCTTGGTTCTCGGCAGTCACCGTCCGCGCCGCGCCGGCGACAAAGGTGCTCAGGATCCAGTCGGGATTTTTGGGGTCGGTAATCGCCAGTGTGACGCGATAAGTCTGCGGGAGCAGCCCGGTGGTGGGCAACGTGTAACGCACGTCGGCGCCGCGCGGGTCGGCCCCGTCGGCTGTTGAGAATAGGCCGCAGACCGCGGCAAGAACGAATGGGAGAAAGGCTTGCTTATACATCATGATCCTAGAACTATCGATCATTGGAATTTCAGTTCACCCCAATGCTTGGGCTGCATTTTCAACTCGAAGACGGCATCGTCCACCAGTCCCGTGTGCTGGTTGGCCCAGTACGTCCGCAGGCGGGTGCGCGCGCCGGCGCGGTCGCCGTGAGTGACGCCGAAATCGCCGCGCAGGGCAAGCCCTTCCGCTGGCCGAAGACCGAGCGTCGCCAGCGGAACGGCCGCTTCCACCAGGTAACCCCACCCGGGGCTCACCGTGACCTTGATGTTTTCCAACCGCACGAGGTCCACAAAGTCCATCGGATATGAGCTCACGATGCCGGAACTGAAGAGCTTGGGCTTCTTCACGCCAGACACCCTGCGGTAGAGGACGGCCGTCGGCCGGCCTTGGAAATTGCCGATCGAGAGCCGCAAGTCGCCCTGCTGGGCCTCGTCGCGATTCTTGTCGGCATTGGGATCGGTGCCCAATTGCAAGTCCACGGTGTCGCCGCCCAGATACATTTGAGCCGAGTCGGTGGCGCCGTTGATCCAGGGCGTGTCGTCCCGCACTTCCCAGGCCACATAAAGATTCCGGTCATCCCAGGCGGCCGCCGAGCGGACCGCCGCATCGTCCTGCTTCTGGTAGCGGAACATTTCGGCGCCTTGAAAATCGCCGTCCAAAGCGCCCGTCAGCTTCGGCGTCATCTTCTTGATCGTCGCATGCACCTTGCCGACGGCCGCTTGCTGGTAATCGTCATGGAATGCCTGTGCCGTCTTGACATCCGCCGCTGAAATGGAAATGCCGCTTCCTCGCATGGCCCGAACCTGGTCCAGACCGGTCACCTCCACGTTCCAAAAAGCGGTCTTTCCGGCCTGGAGGTAGAGTGTGCCCTGCTTGGTGCAAGCGATGGAGCCGCCGAAGTCCTCGCCGCCACATCCGCTGGGGCAGTCGTCCATCCGCACGCCGGGCACCGCCTTCTCCGGCCAGCGGACCTTCAGCGGATTCGGCTGGAAGAGGCGCGTCAGATAGAAGCCGTCCTCGGTCAGGATGTGCCACTCGCCGAAATCGGTGGTAATGACCCAGATGTTGCCAAGCGGTTTCGGCAGCGCGGCGGCGCCGCACGGCCCGAAGGAAGCGCGAATCATCCCGACTTCCGGCGGACAGGCGTTCTGCGCTCCGGCCACTTGCGCGAAGTTGTCGGGGTAGGTCCAGAGTTGCTTTCCCGTGGCGATATCGAAGCAGCGGTTCCAGGAGTTGGTGTAGCCTTCCTCGCCCTTCTCCAACAACAGGCGGCCATCGGCTGAGCCCAGGCCGATGGCGGGCAGTTTCACGGGGTGGGCCAGATCGTACTTCGGCGCCCCGCAGGCGGTGAAGCCCGTGACCTTGAACTGGGCGGGCCTCGACCGGTTGTGCGTTTCATAAAGCGTCAGGTCGGGCGTCATGCTCAGGTACCAACCCGTGACGCGGACAATGCCGTCGACCATGGTGACTTCGTTCGGCTGCCGCTGCCCGTCGCCGTTCTCGTCGCACCAGAGCGCCGTTTTCGCCACGTCTTCGCCGCGGGGCGTCACAGAAACGGGGATGTCTTTGCCGTTCTTATCGATATACGTAATGGCGGTTCGGAGCTTGTAGTCGCCGTCGCCGAGCCGTTCGAAGATCTCGACGCAACCGAGTTCAAAGGCCCAGCGCGTAGCCGTTGCCAGATACAGCTTGCCGTTGGAGCCGATGCCGAACCGCGAAACCTCCATGCCGTCGCGGGTAATCACGCCCAAACAATCGGCCCGACCCGTTTTGGGATCGATGCGCCATTCGCAGCCTTGGCCGACCATCAAGTACGGGTCTTGCGGATTGATCGATCCCCCCAGCGCGCCATAGGTGGTCGGGCCAAAAAACTCCTTCACCAGTTTGCCGCGACCCCGAGTACCGGGTGCCCCCGTGTCCCAGCAACTGAAGCGCTTGGGCGTATAATCGGCCTCGGCAACCCACAGCTTGCCCTCCGCGTCGACCGTCAGGGAGGCAATAAACGCCATGCCGTCGGGCGTCCAGGGCCCCAGCAGCCTCCGCCCGCCCTTGCGACCGATCGTCTTGCCGGTGGGCTTGCCGTCGGCGTCGAAAACGAGGACCTGGTTGTCCGGCTCGCGCAAGCCCACGTAGATTCGGCCCTGCCTGTCGAAGGCCATGGCCCGGGCATTCCGCAAACCGCCGATGAACGGCGCGGTTTGCCCCGTTTCGGGGTTCACTCTCAGCACAGTCTTCCCCTCCGACACGACGTAGAGCTTCCCGGCGGCGACCTTGACGTCCAGCGGCTTGGCGACGTGTAGTTGCTTGATGAGCTTTCCGCTGTTGCTGTCGAGAACGACGATGCTATCAATCGACGTGAACGCCAGGTAGAGTCGGCCGTTCTTGGCGTCCATCGCGTCGGCACTTTCCGGCTTCTTCGCGTCGTTGCCCCAGAGCGTCTTGATCATCAGATCGGGCGTATCGCTTCCTGCCCAGGCGACGTAGCGGCCGGTGGCGGCATCCAATCGGTAGAGCATGCCGCCCAAGTTCTGCACGTAGACAATGCCGGAGTCGACGGCCACGAGACTGGCGCCACCCGTCCCACCGCGAGTATTTTTCCAAAGCACGTTGCCCTGGAGGTCGCAGGCCAGGATCGCTTTTCCGCCTTCGGATATGGACCAACCGAGAAAGAGTCTTTCGCCGTCGCTGGCGCAGGCGGCCGGATAACCGAAGTCGCCGCCCCAATTCGAAGATTGGTCGGAGTCCCAGGGCGCGTTGCCGCCATTGCAGGCCCAGCCGGCCAGTCGCAGGCTGATGCCTTTGTGCCAGAGGGCGTCCCAGGAATAGTCGCCTGCCGGCACGGGTTGGCCCGGCGTGCGCCAGTTCATCGTGGCAAGCCCGTCCCAGGGCACGTCGTGCCTGCCCTTCGTATAGAAGGCGGCGTTCAAGAGTTGCCGGACGGGCTGTCCGCTCCAGTCCTTGATGTTGAGCGAGATATACCCGTCCTCCGGCATGCTGAAGGAGATCGCCTTGAAGCCTTTGGGGGCTTTGGACTTGATGAGTCCGGTCCAATCCACGACGGGACGGCCCTCTTCGAGTTTCACCGGAAACTCGCGCGCGTCGCCCAAACGTACGGGCGACGGCTGGACCTTGCCGCTGCGTTCCAGCGTGGCGTAGCCCCAGCATTGGCTGCCCGAGAACGTCATCACCCGGATAGGCGCGACCCCGGGTTTGAAAATGTCTTTCACGGTCGCACGGCCATTTTGGCCCACCGTGAAGTTCAGCTCGATCGTCATGACGAACCGCTCGCCTGCCTTCGGGGGCTGTTGCCCTTCCTTGAGCAAGAGGCTCCAGGGAACGGCAATTTCCTGAACGTAGCCTTTTGGTTGTGGCGCGCCGGTCGAATCACCCGCACCGGTATTGACCAGAAACGCCTGTTGGGCCCCCTGCCTCTTGGCATTCTTCAAGTGGCCCTGGTCGAGTTGCTTGCCGTAGTCCACGTCCATGATGTCGTCGCCGTCCCGTCCGCGCCAGCAGGTCCAATGCGAAGTTCGCTCGTTGGCGTCGTCGGGGTGGGTGATAATGCGGAATTGGAGACAGTCGCCTCGAAAGCCGTAATCGGCGATGGTCTGGCCGGGGTTGTTCAAGGGCGTGTCGTCGTTGAATCGCGCAAGGACGTAGAGATTGTTCGCATCGTACATGGCGTAAAACCACGTCGCCATGGTGTCCCGCTGGTTCTCCACGTCGCTACAGGCGAACACGCCCGCCGAGAGGTCCCAGTCGTCCGTTTTGCCATCGACGACGACCTTTCCCGGCGCCGGCAAGACACGAATTCCGAGATTCTCCGTTTCCGTAGCCCCGGCGGTCCTTATGCACGCCGTCAAAGTCGCGCAGCACATCACCGCGCAAAAGATGGAGTTTCTCATGACGATAGTTCCTTGGTTCAAGTGTTTCCCGAAGAAGACCATTTCGCACCGGCGCAGCGCTGTCGTTCCGCCCTGGCAGTTGCGGCGGGGATATTACCGCCGCAAGCGCGGGGCAAACGCTACTTGCCCGCCCCCGCTGCCGCGGCGTTTGCGAGCGTCACTCGTACTTCTCCACCGGCGACGCAAAGACTTTCGATCCGTAGTTCCTGGCCGCCGCCGTCCGCCAGAATGGGTTCGATCCGCAAGGTGTGCTCGACGGCCGGATCCAGCCCCTCGGCCAAGACCTGCACTAGGTACGCATTGCCGCTGAGAAGCTTGGCGAAAGCCGCGGCGTCGAACTCGGGAAAGGTCTGCTTGCCGTCGGGCGATTTCCGCGACACGAGCTTTCCATCCAGAATCACCCGGAACTTGCCCGACGTCGGTGTCGATTCCCCGAACAACAGCAGCATGCTTCCGCTGAAGCGGACATTCAGTGGGGCGGGCCGCACGGGCTTGCCGTCCTTGTCTGCCGCGGCGACAATGGCCACATCGTCCAGCCACCGCGACATGAGCATGTCGAAATAGGCGGAGACGAGGTTCGGCTTGCCGACGCGCCAGCCGGCCGGAAGCGGACCCAGCGAGACCAAAGGAACGCGGGCGCTTTTCATATAGGTCGATGCGTAAAGCATCTTCTCGGGCACGGTGCAGACCCGGCCGCTTCGTACGGCGTCGCGGAACGCATCCCACGCCGCGTCGGCGAACAACTCGTAACCCGCATCGCACGGATGCACGCCGTCGACCGGCCACAGGCGCGCGAGCGTCGTGCGGCCGTCTCGGACCCGCTGCTGGGCCAGGGCGATCGCGTCGCCGACCGCCGTATGATAGGCCCGCGAAATGGCCAGATGCGCGTCGCGGCGCAGCATGCCGTCGGTCTTTTGCTGTGCCACGTTCCACTGAAAGGGGAAGATCACTTGCACCACGGGGGCGCGTGTCTCAGTGAGGATGCGCCGCACGAGGGCTTCGTAGGAGGCCAACGTCTCCGGCGCAGCACTGTAGATGTCGTCGTTGGCCGAGAAGTCGAGAAAGACCAGATCGGGCTTGCGCCGCACAACGTCTCGTTGCAAACGGAATACGCCCAACTGTGAATTCGTTCCGCCGATAGCCGCATCCCAGAATGTGAAATGGGCCTTGGGGTAGGCCTGTTCCAGACGCTGGCCGATGCGAGCGCGGTAGGAAGTCAACTGGGGATCGGTCGCGTTGGCGCCCCAGGTCAGCGATGCCCCGAAGAAGACTACGTTGAGTCGTTGGCCGGCTTCGGCGCGTCGGGCGAAATCGGCGAAATCGGCTGCGGCGTGAAGCTGCGTCGCGGGAACAAGCGACACCAGGACAAGCACAACCGAGCGGGCCACGGTCCAGATTGTTTTCATCGGCAGTTGCATTTTCAGGCGGAACGCGTAAATGAGGGCAAGGGTGGACATTGGGTTACGTTCTATGGGGATGCGGCCCCGGGAGGAGTGGAGGGCTGGTCGGGGACCCGGTCGCTGCGCCGGTGATATACGGCGCGGCCCCAAGTGCGGGCCTGCAGAAACTGGTAGGGTTGCGCTTGAAGGTTGGTGATCTCGACGAGGTGGCCGCGCGAAATCCGCCCCTCCTGGTCGCTCCAGTGGACGGTCCAAGTGGCGCCCAATATGTCGCCGGGCTGCGGCGGACGCTGGCTCGCGCGCAGTAATGTCCAGGGAATGGCATATTCGAGCGTGTAGCCGCTGCCGTTGGGATCGCGGCGGAACGCCCCGCGCCAGCCGGCAGGCGTGTTGGGCCCGCCGTGAAAGTCCATGCCGAACGAGATCTCCAGCCGCGGCTTGCCGCTGGGCCGATGATACCACATCACCAAGTGGACGATATGTTCGCTGACGTCCTGCGGCCGGTGGCCCCACTCGGGGTGCCCGTGGGCAGCGCCCTCCGGCGCGCCGATCGCGTCAACCGGCCAGCCTTGTGTCGGGCTGGTCGTCAGCCGTACGATGACGCTGCCGCCCCTCCAGGGAAACTGCGAAGGGTCCGCAGAGGGGTCCATCACCGAACGCATCGGGGCCGGATCGCCCACGTGGGCACCCACGTAAAGATTCAGTTCGTCGTACATCATCGCGCCTTCGAGATAATGGCTCTCGTGATAAGGCGGCAAACACGCGCTATAGAACGTGCCGCGGCGATCCCAGTCGGAGAGGTCGCCGTCGATGATGATGTTCTTCGGGGCTGGCAGAACATGGACTGTATCCAGGCGGCTGCGGTTGTAGAGCGGACCGCCCGGATTGCCGCAATCGCTGTCGGCGGGGAACATCCGCACGAAGTGTTCGGGCTCGAAGGGGATGCCCTGGGAATCGGGCGCCTGGGCGCGGATCCGCACGGCTCGCCCGGCCTCCAGCCGCTGGTCGACCGTCTGTCCCACGGCGCCCGTCCAGGAGGCCACTACCGCGCCCTGGAAGACCTGGACCTCGGTGTCTCCTTCGCCTCGCACGCTCACGCCGAACTCGGTGCCCAGGTCGACCAGGCGCGCCTGCGGCGTCCTGACGGCGAATCCTCGCGCCTGCGGCGGCACGTGGACTACCACCCGGCCCCGCGTCAGCCGCGCGGCGCCGGCATCGATCAACTCAAGCTGCACGGGAGCTTCGAGGACGACGCGGGCGCCCTGCTTGAAAACGATTTCCACAAGCCCCTCGGCCAACTCGAGGGGGCTGGCGGGAAGATCCGCGTCGACGCCCGCCGCGAACGATCCGGCCGCCCAACGGGCACCGACGGCTTTGGATATTCTTGCGATCGGCGCTGCGGGAACCACCAGGCCGGACGGCGCCTCGGGTTTCCACGGTAGCCAATGTACCACGGCAGCCACGAGCACCGCCGCGGCGACCGCCGTCAACGCAAGCCCAAGCGGTTTTCGCCCGCGGGCCGGCGCCGACGATGCGGCGTCGAAAGGCCCGGCCAAGGGCCCCCCCGGCGCCGCGCCATATGCACTTAACGCGACGTGCAGGTTGATGTAACGACAGTAGGTCCGACGCGCGCCGGCGTCGGCCGTGAGACGCTCGGCCAAGCGGGCCTGTTCCTCGGTCGTGGCCGTGCCATTGAGCAGCGTGCCAATCCACTCCAAGAGCGGGTCTTCCGGTTCGTGGCGAGTCTCGCTGTCCGACATCAGAGGCCCTCCGTTGCCATCGTCCGCCGAATGCAACGCAGCAGCGCTTCGCGAATCCGATTGAGGCGCTTGTAGATGCTGTTGGGCGTGCGCCCCATGCCCTCGGCGACCTGCCGCAACGTGCTGCCCGGTTCGTAACAGTGGCCCAGTAGATTCCGGCTGCGGGCATCAAGTTTCGTCAGACAGCTCCGCAGGGCGACGCGCTCCGCGTCGTACTGCTCGGCGTCGGCCATCCCTTCATCCGCCAGGTTCTCAACCAATTCCAACGAGAAGACGTGCCGATCGCGACTCCGACTGCGCAGGTGGTTCAGGGTGTGGTAGCGGGCAATCTGGCAGGCCCAGCTCATGAAGTCGCTGCCGCGCTCAAACTCGCCGAACTTCCGCCACATCACGACGCTGGTTTGCTGCAGCAGGTCTTCCGCGTCGGGCCAATGAGGAACCAACGACAACAGGAAACCCATGAGGGCCGAATGATGCCGCGCCAAGAGGGCGGCGAACTGCTCCTGCAACTCCTCCGCGGCGCCGGTCTCGCTCGGCCGGCCGGCGCCGTCCTCCTGCTTCGAACGATCGGAAGAAATGAGCGGGCCCCCCTGGAAAACGCCAGGTCTGGGCAATCTCTTCCGATCGTTCTCAGGGTTTCCCCACATGGCAACGTCTCTGGATGCAATCTCCACGGCCAAGTGCCGCTCTGTTATAGTATGTACGGGCGATCGAGAATTAGCCGAAAATTCCGCTGAGATCTATTCGAAGTCGAACTCGCCCCACAGCGAAGGCTGCATCTTCAATTCCTCGACCTCGTCGGCCACGATCCCTGTCGCCTTGTTGCTCCAGTAGACCCGCAAGTTGGTGCGTTTTCCCACAGGATCGCCGTAGGTCACGCCGACGTCGCCTCGCAGTTTCAACCCGGGCTTCAAAGCGATGCCCAGTTCCCTCAAAGGAATAGCCACCTCGACGAAGTACTGCCGGTCGCCGTTGGGCTTGGCCTCGATCTTGATATCCTCGATCTTCTTCACGAATTCCATCGTGTAGCCGCCTTTACTGGTTCCGGAGTAGAAGCTCTTGGGGGCCTTCTGGTCGGAAACCCTGCGGTAAAGGACGGCCGTGTTCTTTCCCCGCAACGGGCCGATGGAGAGCCGCAGATCGCCACGAACGGCCTCGCCGCGACTCTTGTCGGCCCCGGGATCGGTTCCGAGTTGCAAGTCCACCGTGTCGCCGCCTGCATACATGTTCTCGAAGCCCGTGGCGCCGTTGACCCAAGGGGTCTGGTCGTCGACCTGCCAAGCGACATACAGATTCTCCGCGTCGTGGGCGAACCAGGTCTGAATTCCCGCGAAGTCGGAACCGAAAGAAATCGGTTGCGTGCCAAAATCGTCGTTGGGCCGACCGGTAAACGCGACCGATTTCCTTTTCACTTGGGCGATCTTCTTCGAATCGGACACGCGGAGATACTTGACCTTGAACTGCTGAGCGGTAAGCACGTCGGCAGGGGCAATCTGCAAGGAGCCCGAGGCGAGGGCCTTCACCGTATCCAGCCCGGTCACCCTGCAGTTGATGAAGGCTGTCTTGCCGGCCTGGACGTAGACGGTGCCGTCGTTGGCCCGAATGACCGAACCGCCGAAGTCTTCGGCCCCCATGCCGGGCGGCGCCGTGCTCATGTTGGCCCCCGGCACCGCCTCGTCGGGCCACTTGATCTTCAGCGGATCGCCTTGGAAGAGGCCGCTGACATAGTAGCCCGAGGAGGAAAGGATATGCCACTCGCCCTTGTCGGTGCCGATAAAGAAGAGATTCTCCAGTGGGGGCGGCATCTTCAAGGTTCCGACAATATCGTACGCCGCCCGGATCAGGCCGGTACGGCCCGGCGGGGCCAAATGCCCGCCATGCACGCCCACGTAGTTGCTGGGATAGGCGAAAACCATCTTCCCGCTGCGGACATCGTAGCACGGAAAGTTGCTGTGCTCGACACCGTAGTGCCCGTTGTACAGGACGAAGTTCTTGTCTTCCGAGACAAGTCCCTTCTGCGCCCCCATCCCGCCGCGGACCTCGACGTCGTCAGGAGCGGGCAGCTTGACGGCCTTGGAAAGATCGTATTCGGGCGCTCCGCAAGGGGTCCAGCCCGTCACGTCGATACGATATCGCGTGCCGGCCAACGTCATGGCCTGGTTGAAGTACAGATACCAGCCGTCGATCCAGCCGCCCAGCGGCAGATCGAACTTGCGAACTTCGTCCGCCTGCTGTTGCTGATCGTCGTTGCGGTCGGACCACACGTTGATATGCCGCGGTTGCTTGCCGCCGTCCTCCTCCTCGGTAGCGATAGTCGTCCTGAGCTTCCATTTGCCGATCGCGAGCCGCTCAAAAATATTCACGGCGAGATGCGGGGGCCAAGCGCCGCCCACCGCGGCGTAGACTCGTCCGTCCTTGCCGGTCCCAAACCTCGCGTTCCGCCACTCGCCGCGGGAAATGACGGCCACACACTGGGCCTTGCCTGTTTCCGGGGAGATTTTCCACTCGCAGCCATGGCCGATCATGACCAGCGGATCGGCCGGGCAAATTGCGCCGCCGCCAGCGCCGTAATCGGTGGGGCCGAACAACTCTTTCACGAAGGCGCCGCTTTGGGCGTCCCAAACGGATATCCGCCGCGGCTTGCTATCGTTCTCCATCACCCAAAGCTTGCCTTGGGCATCGACCTTGAGGGCCGCTATGAACCGCATCCCATTCTTTTCCCACGGCCCCAGCAGGTTCCGCCCACCCGGCTTGCCGATGTTACGAACGCGCTTGCCGCGCTTGTCAAACACCTGCACCTGGTTCTGCGGGTCGCCGAGGCCCACATAGATGTTTCCGTCTCGATCGGCGGCGACGCAGCGCACCGCCTGCAAACCGTCGACAATCGTGGCAATAGCGCCGGTCTGCGGATGGACGGTGGCGATCTTCGTCGTCCCGCAGACCAGGTAGAGTTTTCCGTCGGCGCCCAGTTTGAGATCGCCCGGATCCTGGCAGGGAACCTGCTGCAGCAACTTCCCCGTGGCGGCGTCCAGCATAAGCAGCACATTGCCCGAAGGCTGTGGCCTGTTCCAGGGCACATTCAGCCCGCCGTAGCTCACGAAGATCTTGCCCCCGACGACCGCCAGACCGCTGGCGGCTGGTTCCTCCTTGGCGTTGGCCGGCTTGAACTGCTTGAGGATCTTGCCCAATTCAAGCGTCGCCTCGCCAGCGCCTTGCCAGTTGGAGTACTCGCCCTTCGCAGCGTCGAGTCGATAGAGGGTGTTGCCCTGACCGGAGTCGTAGATGTAGACCACGCCCTGGCAGGCAGCAACCAGGGCCGCGCCGCCAAAACCGCCGCGCTTGTGTCGCCACTTCACGTTGCCGTCGAAATCGGTGCAAACCAGGGCCTGCCCGGCTTCGGCAGCCGACCAGCCCAGATACATCCGCTGGTTGTCCGCGTCAACGGCGGAGGGGCCGCCCATGTCGCCGCCCCAATTGCCGCCGGGCGAATCGAACGGCGCACGGCCGGCGTTGCACGCCCAGCCCACCAGGCTCAGCCCGATGCCTTTGTGCCAAATGGCTTCCCAGGTGTAGTTGCCGGAAGGGACGGGGTCGCCGGGCTTGCGATCGCTCGGCGTGCTTAGACCGTCCCAAAGCACTTCCTGCGCGCCTTGCGTGAGGAACTTCGCATTGAGCAGGTTCCGCACTACCTGCCCGTCGGCGTTCTTGACGATCAACGAGACAAAGCCGTCCGCGGGCATCTGCAAGTTGATTTTCGCAAAACCTTCGGGCTTGTCCTCCTTGTAAAGCCCCTTCCAGTCGACCGTCGGTACGCCCTTTTCCAGCCTGACCGGGAAGGTCCGTCCGTCGGAAAGCCGCACCGGCAGCGGAGCCATTCGGCCGGCGGCCTCAAGTTTCGCCATGCCCCAGCGGTCGGAGGCCATGAACGCGAAGACACGGTCCGGCGTGACGCCCGCGCGAAAGAGGTCCTTGGTTGAGATCCGCATCTTGGCCGTCGTGCTGAAATTCGGCTCGTACGTCATAATGATCGTATCGCCGGCCTTCGGGGCCTGGCCCGTCCTGGTCAGCAGTTTCCAAGGGATGGCGATCTCCTGGACATAGCCCTTGCCATCAGGGTTGACGACGAACGCCTGTCGGCCGCCCTGCGTCTTGGCGTCCTTTACCTGCCCTTCGTTGAGCTGCTTGCCATAGACCAACTCGATCACATCGCGGCCGTCCTTGCCTCTCCAGGCCGTGATGTGCGTTGTCCGCTGACCGGTCTTGGCGTCGTCGGCCTTGGCATCGGGCCTACCGGAAGAACTTGTAATAATGCGCACTTGCAGGCAATCTCCCTGGAAACCCATGTCCGAGCCACATAGCCCGGGATTGTTCAGCGGGGTCGTGTCGATCCAGCGGGAGAGAAGATAGAGGTTCTCGGCATCGTACATGGCGCTCTGCCAGGAGGCGTATTCGTCGCGACTGTTCTCCACGTCGGAACAGATCAGCAACGAGCCCGACAGGTCCCAGTCGTCCGTTTTCCCATCGACAACGACCTTGCCCGGCGCGGGCAAGACGTGAAAGTCGACGTTTTCCGTCTCGGTGGCGAACAGTAAGGCGGCCCTGCACAGTGAAGCGATCAAGGCGATGGCGGTGATAACTCTCTTCATACGTGATACCTTTCCCATTGGCAAATTGCTAATCCACTAGAATAGTGTCTCGCGCAGATCGGCATTTATGCGCCGCGCTGGAGTTCCGCCCGGGCACCGCGTACTCGTGGTCGGCGGCATTTCCCGGCGAAAGCCGGAACTCCAACAGGTACGGCAATTCAGAGACACTACACCAGAGTATGTACGAAAGACGGTGTATTGGCCACACATTCTGGAAAAACTCTCTACAGAGTTGATCGTTGTTGAGATCACGACCGCAGACTTTCACGGGGACCGACATTAAAAAGTGCTTCCCGCGGTATTTCTCCCGCCTCGGCCGCGGCGAGCAACCCGCCGTTTCGGGTCAGGCAGTGGTGTGACCACACCAAAAAAAGTGCCCTTTTGGACTTCTCGAGTCGTTTTTCTACGTCTTTGAACATATTCATGTTTCCCTAAAGGTCTTGGTCGCCCCGCGGAAACTGCGGGAAAAAAACGCTTGACACTCTAACGATAGTCTTGCCACAGCCGAAATACCTAGATAATACCTAGCCACTTTGGCCCATTTCCTAGCCACTTTTGTAGCCAACCTAGCCACTTCCTGGCCACTTCCTTGGTCACATGGGCATGTGTATAGTATCTAGGGGTAGGACACATGGCGTTCTCTCGCGGTTATTTAAGTGCAGAGTCAGAAAAATAATTAATTGCTGTCGTGGCATGTGCGGCGGTTCGCGACCGTTGCCCGAGCCGTGGGGTGGGTCGAGGCACGAGACCCACGCGCCACAGTTTCCGCGCAGCCGCCGGCGCGGACGCCGACCTGCGCAAGTCGGCGCCGCGCATTGCTAATGGCCCCCGATTCGCTACACCGGGGGCTGGTCAAATTGTCAATGAACAAATGCACGCGCAGAGCATTCAGGCGTGGCTGAATCTTCTTCAGCGCGCTTTACACCCACATAATACGCGGCGAATCTCCGCTGCATTGCGCGCGGGACGCGAACTTGCGTCGCAAATCCAATCGCTCGTTGCACTTTCGGCATCTGCACACCCCTTGGCTTGCACAACATCTGTCCGAAGGCTACGAGCCCAAGACTACCAGTGAGCATCCACGGGACTCGCCGTAACGGTTGAAGGCTAGGCATTCCAGTCGTACGGAGTTAAGTCCTGTGTCCGTGGAACTTCTATAGGCGAATTGGGAATTTCACCCTGAGTTGTTTGACGCATTGGGACGATAACGCTCATTTTCAAGAGGATCTAGCATCTTGGGCGGACAGAAAATGACCGATACTTTCCTCGGAGAAGGACTACGAGCAGGTTTGGTTACTTGCGTGGGGCAGTCGTCGTTTCACCAATTCTCAGAAGAGGGGATATCCCATGAGTGGTATCAGCAGTCTTAGTGCATCCGGGTCGAGCCCATACGCGTGGTTCTCACAAATGCTTTCCCAACAGAGCCAGCAATCGTCTGGAACAACAACGGCTTCAGGCGCCTTGGACACTGCTAGCAGCGCTAGCTCGTCAGACGACACGAGCTCCTTGCAGAACTTGCAGAGCCAGATTCAATCGGCGATTCTATCGGCCCTGCAGACGGCCGAGCAGTCGGGCGATTCGACCAGCTTTCAGACGGTCATCAAGGACGCCGTGGACCAGACGCTGCAGGCCAACGGTATTGACGTCGGCCAACTCCGGCAGCAAACACAGTCCGGCAGCGATTCCTCGACATCGAGCGCGTCGAGCAACAGTGCCGCTACCACCGACAGTACCGGCACGTCGAGCACTACCGCGTCCACGGGCAGCTTGAACCAGCAAATCGAGGCGGCGATTGTGTCGGCACTCCAAAGTTCTCAGAGTTCCGGCGATTCGACCGACTTGCGAACGATCATCAAGAATGCCGTGGACCAGACGCTTCAGGCCAACGGTATTAGCGTCGACCAGTCGCAACAACAAACGCAGTCTGCCGACGGTGGAATGGGTGGCATGATGGGTGAGGGCAAGCAAGATAATCGCCGGGGATTTGGCGATTCCTGAGCGACTTTGGCAAGGTTCTGAATAAAAATCCCCTCGAAGAGCCTGATCACTTGATCGAAGTTCCCGAGGGGTGTACTCC
>Ga0181520_10001927_pt1 | contig 40607 bp, 22 predicted proteins | sample PEATcosm2014_Bin_29_FD_132451 | JGI IMG/M metagenome (GOLD analysis project Ga0181520, IMG submission 132451) | Peatland microbial communities from MTU Mesocosm Facility, Houghton, MI, USA - PEATcosm2014_Bin02_30_metaG | ecosystem: Environmental > Terrestrial > Soil > Wetlands > Peat | place... | reverse complement strand
GCGAGTAGGCAGAGAGCCGCCAGGCGCGTACCCAGAGCCTTTGCGCGGCGGCTGTGTAGGAGCGCGAAAGCCGCCGCGACCGACGGAATCCACCACAGCAGCGAAGGCTCCGAGTAGACGGCGAGCATCACCGGAAGGCCGGGCAGCCGGCGCTGAGAGGCGAACTGAATGGTCCAATGAAGGTAGTTATGTACGCCCGCAGTGAAGTGCAGGAGCAGGCCGGCGGCAACGAGCGTTGTAACCGCGCCGGCAAGGAGCGCGCCCAAGACTGGAGCGCCAAGCGAAGCCGAAGCGCGGCGGAGTTGCCGTAAGAGCATCAGCAGAAGGATCAGAGTGATTGCGGCGGCAAGAAATGGCAGACCGATGTTTTGCTTGAAGAAGAGGGGCAGCGGAAGCGCCGCGCCGGTGGCGAAGAAACGCAAGCGCGAGTTCGATGCGGCGGATTCTTCAGGCAGTCGCTGCAAGAGAAAGATGACGAGCAGGATGGAGAAGGCGCTGTCGCAATCGTAGGAGGGGAAGGGCAGGATGCTGTAGACGCCCAGAGGGACGAGCGGCGTGGCGAGCAGAAGAGAGATGGGCCAGGCTACGCGCAGGCGGCCTTGCAGCTTGTGCAGCGCGATGCGCCAGGCGAGCACGGTGGCCAGGCCGTTGACGAGGGCCGCATAGAGAACGTGGTGGAAGAAGACGCGCCCGGTGAGGCGCATGATCGCGGCCTGAATCAGAAAGGTGAGAGGCGAGTGAACCAGTGGGAAATCGCGATAGGGCATCTGCCCCAGAGCGATGCGAAAGCTCGTGTCCAGCGTGTAGCTTGCGTCCCACAGGACAGCCAGATGCGCGTTCTGCCAGAGCACCACGGCGGCGCTGGCCAGGAAGAGCGCGGCGGCGGCAAGGCTGTCGCGGAGGCTCCAGCGGGCTTGAGTCAGCGGAGATTTGAGTTGGGCCGTCTTGGGCTTGGGCATCGTGAGTGGCCAGCGGGAGCTGCTTGCGTTCCTCTCATTCCATTGATTTTACCGCTCGAGGCCGGTGGTGCAATCCGGCGCTGCCGGCTGCGAACGACTGGCCGATCAGGGACTTACCGGTGTTGGCCGTCACTGCAACTTCGCTCGGGTTGCCGTAGCCGTTGATTTAGGCGTACAACGGGGTTGAGCGGAGTTTGCCAATGAGCGCAGCGCACAACGGCAGCCGGCGGGATTTTCTGAGGAAATCCTTACCCGGCGCGGCCTTGTTGTGCGCGGGCGGCGCGACGGAAGTGCTGGCAACCCCGGCGCCGGTTGCGGCGGAATCCGCAGTGGCGGGCGCGAAATCCAGGGTCGTCGTCGCGCGCGATGAACGACTGCGCGGCACAGGCGCCACGGTCGATTCGCAGCGGATGCTGGCGCTCGTGGATCGCGCGATGCAGGCTCTCTGCGGCTGCGGTGATCCGTTGGGCGCGTGGAGGAAATTAGTCCGTCCGGGCGATACGGTCAGCCTCAAGGTAAACACGCTGGGAGGCCGCGGCATCTCCACCAACGTTCAACTTGTTGCGGCCATCTGTGAGCGCTTGCAGGAGGCCGGAATCAAGCCCGGCGAGATCGTGGTCTGGGATCGCGACAGCGAGGAGCTTGAGCGCGCCGGCTTTCGCATCGACACCGGCAACAACCGCGTGCGCTGCTTCGGCACGGACCGAGTCGGCTATGAGCAGGAGCTATCGGCCTGGGGCAGCGTGGGCAGTTGCCTGTCAAAGATTCTCACCCAGTACTGCAATGTGCTGATCAATCTGCCCGTGCTGAAGGACCACGACGGCGCGGGCGTCACTCTTGCGCTGAAAAATATGTACGGCGTCATTCATAACCCCAACAAGTACCATCCCAATGGCTGCAATCCCTACGTCGCGGACGTGAATATGCTGCCGGAGATTCGCAACAGGATGCGGTTGACGATCTGCGACGCGACCACCGCAATGTACGAAGGCGGGCCGGGCTACAAGCCGGAGCACAGCTGGAACGCCAATGCATTGCTGGTTTCCACCGATCCGGTCGCGCTCGACCACACCGGCTGGCAGATGATCGAGCGCAAGCGCGCCGAAAAGGGATTGAAGACGCTCAAGGCCGAGGAGCGCGAACCGGGTTACATTGCCACCGCGGCCGATGGCGAGCATCAGTTGGGTACGAATGACCCCGAAAAGATTTCGATTGTCGAAGTGTAGCCGGAAGAATCGCGGAAAGGTTCATCATGTTCTGTGAATTGGATCTACAAAATGCCGTGAAAGGCCCGCTGGATCGCCGCTCGTTCCTGAAGTGCGCGCTGGCGTCTGGCGCGGCCCTGGGCGGAGGCGCGGCATTGGCCAGCGTTGCCCAGCCCGCCGCCGCAATTCCAACCGAGGCCGCCGGCGAGAATGACGCACGCTTCGTCGTCGAGGCGAAGTTTTACCAGAAATTGGCGAATCGCAAGATCAAGTGCAAGCTCTGTCCGCGCGAATGTTCGGTGGGAGACAAGGAACGCGGCTACTGCGGCGTGCGTGAGAATCGCGGCGGCACTTACTACACGCTGGTCCACTCGCGGGTCTGCGCGGCACACGTCGATCCCATCGAGAAGAAGCCGCTCTTCCACTATCTGCCGGGGACGATTGCCTTCTCGATTGCCACGGCCGGCTGTAATGTCAATTGCAAATTCTGCCAGAACTGGGACATCTCGCAATCGCGCCCCGAACAGGTTCCCTCGCATTACATGACACCCAAAAGCGTCGCCGAAATGGCCAAACAATACGACTGCCCCACCATCGCCTACACATACAGCGAGCCGGTCGTCTTTGCCGAATACATCATGGACGCAGCCGATGCGGGCCATGCCGCGGGCGTTCGCAGCATTGTCGTGTCGAATGGCTACATGCAGGAGGATGCATTGACGCAGGCGTACGGCAGAATGGACGCCGTCAAGATCGATCTGAAATCCTTCTCCGAGTCGTACTACAGCAAGGTGGTCACCGGCCAGTTGAAGCCGGTGCTGGATTCGCTGGTCACGCTGCGCAAGCTGGGCAAGTGGACGGAGATCGTCTACCTGGTCCTGCCCACGCTCAACGACAGCGATGCGGAGTTTCGCGGCTTGGCGCAATGGATCAAGGCGAATCTGGGCGCGGATGTGCCGCTGCATTTCACGCAGTTTCATCCCCAATACCTGTTGAAGAATCTGCCCATCACGCCGGTCGAGACGCTGGAACGCGCCAAGGCGATTGCCGACGCCGAGGGGTTGCATTTTGTTTATATCGGCAACGTGCCGGGCCATCCGGCGCAGAATACTTATTGCCCCAAGTGCAGCAAAATGCTGGTCGAGCGCGTGGGATTCACGGCCAGCGAGATGCTGATCAAGAACGGTAAATGCCCGTTCTGCCAACAGCCAATTCCCGGCGTCTGGCACGTGTGAGGAGGTTGCGCAAATGAACATCATGATGAACCCAAGCGCCTATTGGCTGGCGACATCCTTATTCGCGCTGCTGGCATTTGCGCCGCTCCAGGATCAGGGCGCCGTGAAACCGGAGAAAGGGAGACAAGAAATGGCGAGCGAAACGAAGGTACGGCAGGCAGCCGTCGCCGGCAGCTTTTATCCGGCCGATCCGAAGATTCTTTCCACCATGATGGACGGTTTCCTTGCCAGGGTCTCCGGGCCGCCGGTTACCGATCCGATCCTTGCCGTGGTTGCCCCTCACGCCGGCTACGAGTACTCCGGGCCGGTGGCCGCGTACACCTACGCCGCCTTGAAGGGACACAAGTACACGCGCGTCGTCATCATTGCCCCGTCACACTACGTGGCTTTCGATTACACATCCATCTATGATGGCGACGCCTACGCCACGCCGCTGGGCAACGTGCCGGTGGACAAGGCCTTCGCGCGCGAGCTGGTCAAGATGAGTTCGACCATGCAGCTCTCGGACAAAGGCCATCAGTTCACCCCCGATGCGCCGGAACATTCTGTCGAAGTCCAACTGCCGTGGCTGCAACATGTACTGGGCAATTTTGAAATCGTGCCCATCGTGATGGGCGATCAGAGCTATGAGAACAGCCGCGCGCTGGGAGTCGCGCTGGCCAAGCTGATCAAGGCCAGCGGCAAGGAAGGCGAGACGCTGGTGCTGGCCAGCTCCGATCTCTCGCATTACCACCCCTACGATGACGCGGTGACGATCGATCATAAGACGCTGAATGCGCTTCAGTCGTGGGATTACTTCAATATGTCGCGCAACTTCCAATCGCGCCTCTGGGAGGCCTGCGGCGGCGCGCCTATCGTGGCCGCAATGATCTACGCCGAGCGCATGGGAGCCAACCAGGCGCGTGTTCTGAAGTATGCGAACTCCGGCGACGTGACCGGCGATAAGTCGCGCGTGGTCGGCTACAGCGCGGATGTTTTTGTGAAGGCTGACAGCGGGAAGGCCGTGGAAACTCCGTTCTCGCTGAGCGAGCCGGAGAAGAGCGAGCTGCTGGCTCTGGCGCGCAAGTCGGTGGAGTTTGTGGTGGGGAAGGATGAACTGTATATGCCGCCCGCGAGCGCGGACGCAACGCTGAATCAGGAGCGCGGGGCGTTTGTGACGCTCACCATCGCAGGCGGACTGCGCGGGTGTATCGGCTATACCGCGCCAATCAAGCCTCTCTACCTGACCGTGCGCGACACGGCTACGCATGCCGCGCTGCACGATCCGCGATTTACGCCGGTGACAGCGGCGGAGCTGCCCAGCCTCGCCTATGAAATCTCCGTGCTCTCGCCTCTGCGCCGCGTGACGGACATTCAGCAGATCAGGGTCGGCGAGCATGGACTGCTGATGAAGAACGGCGACAGCGAGGGCCTGCTGCTTCCTCAGGTGCCGGTGGAACAGAAATGGGACCGGCAAACCTTTCTTGAGCAGACCTGCCGCAAGGCGGGGATGGACTCCGGCTGCTGGAAGGATGAGGATACGGATATCTTCGCCTTCACCGCGGTAGTCTTCAACGAGCAAAAACCCTGAGCGGCAGGCGCGGAGGATTCAGATTTTTCGACACGGCTAGCGAGCCAGATTCGACCGCGCTTGAAAGCTCGGATTTCACTTTGCCTTCTCTCAGTGTGGCAGATGATTGTCGCCAGAGGACGGCGGAGCCTGCGGCGCGCGCGGCTCCACTTCGGGCGGGATCACGAATGGCTCCGGACCGATGTGGCCGCGATGGCAGGTGCCGCAGGTGACCGCAGCGCCGGAGTTGTCGATCATGGACACGTAATTCGTGTTGATATCCTCTGTCATCTTGAACATAAGGCGAGCGGAATCCTTCATGGGTTTGGAGTCGTCGGCAAAGTTGAGGCGCGGCCGGCCGTTGGGGCCGATGTTCTGAGGATCCGCCGTGTGGCAGGAGTCGCAGTGGGTGCCCAGTGAGGCTGACCACTTCTCCATGATCTCGTGAACCTGCTGCCCGGTCAGATCCTTGGGCAGCACCTTCAAGTTTGTTGGAGCGGGATAGGAATGGGGCTGAGACAGCGTGCTGTCTGGCGCCGCCTGCGGGCCTTGCGGAGCCTGGGCGACGGCTGTGAGGATCAAGGCTGCCGCAGCAAGCAACACGGCCGCGGCAGACGATGAACACAACAAGAGTGATGGCTTCATGGCGGGAACCTTATCGTAGATTAGCGTGTTCTTCCAGGGTGCACGGCCTTCGCTGTGAGTGCAAAGACAACCTGCATACTACCAGCTTTCATTCTTCTGCTGCCAGGACCAGAGTTCATCCACAATTCGGTTGATGTCCTCTTGGCTCAACACATTTGATGCGCCTGGTCCGCAGGGATTGCGCCGAACACCTCCACTTCGGCGCTACGGGAAAGGCGGACGGAGAATTCGCCGACATGCATTTGAAATCGGACCAACTTTGTCGTATATTAAAGGAAGACTAAATCAGTCGGATATTGCGGCCCTAATCCTTACGTTTGTTTTGGCTACTTTGCGCCTCCGACCGATTGATCAATCCCATTCGGTCTTCCGATCCCCAGGAGCACCTTTTGAAGAAAATCTACACTTCCATCCTACTTTCCGTCATTTTGATCTGTTTTCCATCCTTGCTTATTGCCGATCCTGCCTTCACGATCAGTGGCGTGGTGCGCGACGAGAGTGGCGCGCTCATCTCTAACGCCAACGTTTTGCTGCGCCTGGCTGGCTCCAACGTGGTGCTGAAGGCGGAAACAGGCGGACAAGGCGAGTTCAGCATTGAAGTTCCCGCGCTGGGCAGTTACCAGGTCGAAGTAGCCTCGGAGGGATTCAAGCCTCTGAAAACGCAAGCCATTCTCTCCCAGAGCGCGCCGATTGCCAAGCTGGAGCTCACATTGGAAGTCGCCAGGCACACAGAGACAGTCGAAGTGACTGCGGACGCTTTGGCCGCCGAGACGACCAGCACGCAACTGGGCGAGACGCTGAGCGCAAAAAAGATGGAGGATGTGCCGCTCAATGGGCGCAACTTTACCGATTTAATGGCGGTGCAGCCGGGGATTGTGCCGATGAACACCGCGCAGCCTGGCGCGGTGATTATGACCGGCGTGGCCGCAACGCCGCCCTCGGGCGACGCCAACCCCGGCAATCTCTCCATCAGCGGCCAGCGCGAGACCTCGAATGGCTTTCGCGTGAACGGCAGCGACGCCGAAGAAGATGTGAATATGGGCACGTCCATTGTGCCCAACCTGGATTCGATTGACAGCTTTCGCGTGCTGACCTCGAATTTCGATGCTGAGTATGGCAACTCCAGCGGCGGGCAGGTGCTTGTCACCACCAAGTCGGGAACTTCGCAGACCCATGGCTCTGCCTTCGAGTTTCTGCGTAATACTGCTCTGGATGCGCGCAACTATTTTTCGCAGGATCGGGCAGCTTATCGCCAGAATCAGTTTGGCGGCACGGTGGGTGGAACGCCCTTCCACAAGAGCGTCGCGGTCTTTGCCGATTATCAGGGCACGCGGCTGACCGAGGGGATCGACACCGGGCAGATCGCAGTGCCCTCGGTCGCGGAGCGGGGTGGGAATTTCAGCCAGAATCCGCTGACGGGCAGCGTGAACGGTACTGCCTGGGCGGGTCAACTTTCCGTGTTGCTGGGGCGCACGGTGACCGTGGGCGAGCCCTATGCATCGGTCTTCCCCAATGGACAGATTCCTCAGTCCATCTGGTCCGCGCCGGCGAAGTACCTGCTGGCTTCGATTCCGCAGCCGAATGCCGGAGCGGCGCTCTTTGAAACCGCGGCCCAGGCCGAGACCCTCCAGGACGACAAGGGTGCGCTGCGGCTGGACTGGGTCCATGGCAAAGGAACACTGACCGGCTACTACTTCCTCGACGGCTACTCGCTGGACAATCCCTACCCGACGGGCACGGGCGGAGCAAGCGTTCCCGGCTTCGATGCAACATCAAACGGGCTGGCCCAACTGGCCAGCCTCGGCCACACTATCACCTTCGGCCAGTCTACACTGAACGAGTTCCACCTGAGTTATATGCGCAATGCGAACACCGTCGGACAGCCGAAGGGCGGTGTCGGACCGTCGCTCGCCACTCAGGGATTTAGCGGTATTGTCCCGCTGAAGCCCTCAACTGAGGGGATTGAAAACATCGCCTTCAACGACTTCACGCTGGGTGTGGATACCACCGCGCTGGTGCAGGCGGAAAACATCTATGAGGTGAGCGATGCCTTCTCACGCATCCTGGGCAAGCATGGTCTCAAAGCAGGCGGTGAACTCCACAACAACCAGATCAACACCCACCCCGACGTGATCTTCAACGGCAGCTTCGCTTTTAATGGTTCGGAGACCGGGCTGGATTTTGCCGACTTCCTGCTCGGCGTGGCCTCCAGCTATACCCAAGGGCAAGCGGGCAGCTTTTACAACCGCAACCTATATATGGCGGCCTTTGTGCAGGACAGTTGGAAGCATACGGGACAGCTTACGGTGAATTACGGCGTGCGCTGGGATCGCATCCGTCCCTGGAGTGAAAAGTTCAGTCAGTTGCAAACGCTGGTCAAAGGCCAGCAATCCGAGGTCTATCCCGATGCGCCGCAGGGGTTGGTTTTTCCCGGCGACCCTGGCGTACCGCGCTCTCTTGCCCCGGCGCGCAATGATTTTTCACCGCGCCTGGGCGCTGCTTATACGCCGTCCTTCACCCCGCACTGGCTGCGCAAGCTCGCAGGATCCGCTGGCCAGACCAGCATCCGCGCCGGTTACGGCATCTTTTACACTGCCTACGAAGGATTATCGGCAGGCATCATGAGTGCAAATCCTCCCTACGGCTATACCTATACTTCAGCCGCGCCGCCGCTGTTCTCCTCGCCCTTTACGGTGGCGGCCACTGGAGCCAACGCGGGTCAGCGATTTCCACTGCAAAAGGCAACTTATGGAGCTTCTCGTTTGCATCCGGATACGAACGTCAATTGGAGTAACTTCGAGCCGCTGGTCGGCATTCCGGCTGTGGAACCGCAAGATGTGACTCCCTATGCTGAACATTGGATGCTCAGCATTGAACGGCAATTTGGCGCGGGCACGCTGGCCAATCTCAGCTACATCGGCGCAGGGTCGCACCATCTGCTGGTGCTGGAAGAGGCAAACCCAGCCGATCCTACTTTATGCCTGAGCCTCGGCGCGGCAGTATGCGGGCCATTCAACGAACAGGCTGCGCGTACGCAATTCGGCCCTGCATTCGGCAGTGTCGAGCTGCAGCGCACCATTGCCAACGCCAATTACAACGCCCTGGAAGCCACGCTGAATCATCGCGGAGAGGGGCGCGCCCGCGGCCTTGAATTGCTGGCCAGTTATACCTTCAGCAAATCCATCGATCAATCCGCGGGCCTGCCTGAACCTGTCAATCCAGTGACCCCTTCACTCAGCCGCGCTCTATCGGCTTTCGATCTGCGTCATAACTTCGTCGCCAGCTTTCACTATCAGTTGCCCGAACTAAAGGCAACAGGCCAGCTCCATGCAATCGCTTCCGGTTGGGCGCTTGCCGGCATTGCCCGCTTCACTTCCGGATTGCCTGTGACGCTGCTCAATAACAACGACACGTCTCTGCTGGGCACCATACCCAACGGCATCAATAACAACGGCGTGGATACGCCGGAATGGAGCGGGAAAAACCTAAGCATCAACCGCAATCCACGCGGCGGCGCGCCCGTCTTCGATGCAATGCAGTTGACGCTGCCCGCTCTGGGAACCATGGGCAACGCACGCCGCCGTTTCTTCTCCGGTCCCGGCATGGAGAATCTCGACGCCACGCTTTCCCGGACCGTCGCTGTCAAAGGCAGCCGCTCTCTCGAAGTTCGCGCCGAAGCCTTCAACCTGATCAACCACGCGCAGTTCTTTGGCGCTTCAACGGTTCAGGGCAATGTATCCAGCAGCAACTTCGGCCAAGCGGTCAGCGCAATGCCCCCACGGCAGATGCAGCTTGCATTGCGTTGCCGATTCTGATGAGATCCCTTCACCGCAAGAGTCCCGGCTGCGAATGACCGAATACACGGAAGCCGCGGTTACACCCGGCTCTTAAGGACGAGCCTGGACCCCGGCGGTTGAACGAAGATATGCGTCGAGATAGAATCGCGCCCATTTCACGGCCGTTTAGTAAAAGAGCGTCCGGGAGTTAACTCCCGGACGCTCTTAAAACAGGGCGAGTGTCCCAGATCAACTCGCCGTCTTAGAAAGTATCTGAATAGATCAGGCGAGCCAGTAGATTCTCGATCTGCTCCTGCTTGCCGGAGCGCGGTTGAGGATTGATGCCGTTCTTGAGAGCCATTGCTTCGATCTGATCGAGCGAGACCTTGCCATCAAGCATGGCGACCGCCTCAGGCGACTTCCAGCCTGCGTAGCGTTGCTCGAGGATCGCATCGTAGCGGCCGTCTTCGATCAGCTTGGCAGCCGTCAGGAAGGCGCGAGCGCACAGGTCGGCGCCGCCCACATGGGCATGGACCATGTCCTCAGCAGTAAAGCTCTGTCGCCGCACCTTGGCGTCAAAGTTGCATCCGCCCTGCTTCAGGCCGCCGGCCTTGATCACGTGATACATGCTCATCGTCATCGCCCAAAGTTCGTTCGGGAACTGGTCGGTGTCCCAGCCCAGCAGCGCATCGCCGCGATTGATATCCAGGGATCCGAAGATTCCCAGGGCACCTGCGGTCGAAATCTCATGTTCAAATGTATGCCCTGCGAGCATGGCATGGTTGGCTTCGATATTGACCCTGATCTCCTTTTCCAGTCCGTAGCGCTTCAGGAAGCTATACACCGTCGCGACGTCAAAGTCGTACTGATGCGTGGTCGGTTCCTTCGGCTTAGGTTCGATCAGGATCTGGCCGTCAAAGCCGATCTTGTGCTTGTATTCCACAACCAGGTTCATGAAGCGGCCCATCTGATCGAGTTCCTGCTTCATGTTGGTGTTCAGCAGCGTCTCGTAACCTTCGCGACCGCCCCAGAGCACATAATTCGAACCGCCGAGCCGCTTGGTGGCATCCATGCAATTCTTCACCGTAGCCGCGCACCAGGCGAAGACCTCGGGATCGGGATTGGTGGATGCGCCTGCCATAAACCGCGGATGGGAGAAAAGATTCGCCGTTCCCCACAGCAGCTTGGTTGAATACTTGCTCATCTTTTCTTCGAAGTAATCCACCATGGTGTGAAAGTTCTTCAGGGTCTCGGCAAGCGTGTCACCGCCGGGCGCGATGTCGGCATCATGGAAGCAGAAGAAGGGAAGTCCGACCACTCTGAAAAGCTCGAAGGCCGCATCGGCTTGCACCTTGGCCTGCGCAATCGGGTCGCCGGCCTCAAACCACGGACGCTGGATCGTGGGTCCGCCAAAAGGGTCGCCTCCACGCATCGCCAGCGAGTGCCAGTAGGCGACCGCAAAACGCAGATGATCCTTGAGGGGCTTGCCGAGTACGACCCGGTCGGCATCGTACCAGCGGTAGGCAAGGGCCTTCTCACTCGAAGGGCCCTCGTATGTTACTGTTTCGAAAGAGCTAAAGATTGTTTCGGCCATTGCGAATCTCCTATTCGTTCAAGAAAATCAAAACCGTGTCTGTGAATTGCCCGGCTAACCATCATTCATCCTAGTGGAGTATGCTTCTGGATGGCAAATCTTGGTAAATCGCTCTTTGTCAGGCGTTTTGCGGCGATGTCTCCAGGACACTATGTTGTATCGCAACGCAGGCCCAACTGCACAGATCGCTCCACTCCCGTTTTGCTCGGATGAGTGCTACTCCCCAACGCATGAGAGTACTCGCTGATGCGAAGACTCGACTTTGAGACTGGGGATTTCGTAGGCTTCCCCAAAATCCACTTTTTAATCAACCGATTCACTCTTCGCGCAGCAGGATCAAAGGATCCACCGACAGCGCGCGCTGCGCTGGAATCCAGGTGGCAACCAGACCAAGCAGCATCATGGCCAGAACTACTCCTGCGAGTACCAGCGGATCGCGGGGAGTTGCCTGATAGACGATGAAAGCCAGCACCCGCGCGGCCAGCAATCCAAGGACCAAACCAGCCGCCGAACCGATAGCCAGCAGCTTCAATGGCCGTCCCAACGCTGCTTGTAACACTTCCTTGCGCTGCGCGCCAAGGGCGACGCGTATGCCCAGTTCCCGCAGCCGCCGGCTCACCGAGTAGGCCGCCATGCCAAAGATGCCGGTGATGGACAGCATCGCGCCCATCAGGCCCAGAACGCCGAGCGACACCGTCGCCACCAGCGCAGGAAACAGCGCTCCGCCCATCTCCTCGCTCCAATTACTGATCTCAACAGGCAGGCCGGCATCCAGATCGTGCAGCCTGCTCCTGATCGCGCCGGCGAGTTGCTGCGGATCGCGCTCCGAGCGCACCACCAGAGTTGTCCAGTTGGAGGGCTGTTGCAGGAAGGGGAGAAACATCGCCGGCTGCGGGTTCTCAGTGAGGCTGAGATATTTTCCGTCTTCCACGATCCCCACCACTTGAATACGCGTTCCGTCCGCCAGCTTAAAATGAGCGCCCATAGCGCCAGTTGCCGAGCCGAAGATTTTGCGCGCAAACTCCCGATTCACCACGGCGACGCGCGGCGCGGCTTTGTCGTCATGCCAGGAGACGGTCCTGCCAAACAGCAACGCTGTACCCGCGGCGCGGAAGTAGTCGGGAGAGATGGAGTACGCGTCGCAACTGGAAGCTACATTCGATGCGCTCAGATCGGTTGTCTGGTCGGAATAGACATTCCAGCCTTCCACGGCCGTGCTTAAAGGCGGGTAATTGACCAATCCCACCGATTGCACGCCGGGAATCGTCTCCACCGCCTCGATCATGCGCCGTTGTACGCCGGGAGTTTGGTCGACGCTGTAACCGGCCATGCGCAGAACTGAATTGACCAGCATGGCGTTGCGCGGCTCAAAGCCGAAGTTGGCGTGCAGCGAACGCGCCATTCCGCGCACCGCCACCAGCGATGAGGTGACTAGTACGGCGCAGATCGCAATCTGAAGAATAACGAGCACGTCGCGCAGCGTGATCCGCCGGCCAACTCGGCCGGTCGTCCCCGACTTGACGACCTCATATGGATTGGCGCGTAGGATTTGCCGCATGGGCACTGCGCCGAAAAGGAAGCCGCTCGCTAAAGACAACAGCAACGCCACCAGATAAACGTTCGCGTCCGGATTCACGGGAATATGGATACAGGTATATTGGGGAACAGGCCGCCACGCGCTGAACTCGCGCAAGAGCACGATGCTGCCCAGGAGCCCAACAGCGCCTCCGATGAGTGAAATCAGGTTGGCTTCGGTGAATACCTGCCGCAGAATGCGTGTGCGGCTCGATCCCAGCGCCAGGCGCAGAGCCACTTCGCGGGAACGGTCGGCGGCGCGCGCGGCAAAGAGGCTGCCCAGGTTGGCACATGCGGCCATCAGGATCAACCCCGCCAGCAACATCAGCCCAATGAGGAATGCCCGTGCCGGACGGCCTAGGAAGTCGCCGAGAAGACCTGGACGCGTCAAAGTAAAGGACATTTGCCCATCGTCTTTGGGATAGCTCTGTTTGAGATACGAGGCCACGGAGTTCAGATCGGCGACAGCCTGCGCTGGAGTGACTCCAGCCTTCAGATGCCCCAGCACCATCAGAATCCCGCGCAGCCCGCGCACGTTCATGTTATTGAAGCCGTCGATCTGCTCCTGGTTTACCATCGGCAACCATACATCGGGAGAGTAAAACAGCAAAGTTCCCTGAAACTCCGGCGGCGCCACGCCCAGGATGGTAAATGGATGCGTATTCAGCCGCACCACCCGGCCCGCCACGCCGCGATCGTCCTGAAAATGGCTGTGCCAATACGCGTAAGAGAGCACGATATACGGAGCGCTGTTGGGGCCATGCTCATCGGCGCTGTGGAAGAAGCGGCCCAGATACGGCTGTATGCCGAGTGCGTCGAAGTAGTTTCCGCTGGTTTCATAGAGCCAGACGCTGGACGGATCCTTGCCTGTGTCCAGCGCCGCCTTCGACAAGGTATAAGCCGCCAGGCTATCGAAGCTGCGGGTGCGATCGCGCAGATCGAGATAGTCGGGATACGACTCCCATGCGGAATCACCGTGCTCGATTCCGTAGAGGCTCTGCGCCTGCGGCACATTCTGCGGGTTCAGGATCAGCGCATTCAAGACAGCAAAGACCACGGCGTTGGCGCCAATGGCCAGCGCCAGCGTCAAAACGGCGGCGATGGCGAATCCGGGAGATTTGCGCATCACGCGCAGGGCGAATCGCAGGTCCTGCAGCAGGGTGGTCATGGCCGGCCTCCGGAGACATAGGTCAACAGGGAGATGAAAGCAATTCCAGAGCCAAATCAATATAAAAGTAACTTGATGATAACAAAGCGGTTGCTTGGTTAAATCGTTGCAAGTGAAGCGGATTGGGTGTCCGCTTTCACCGCGCGGTGTCCGTTAACGAACAAGAACGATTCCAGCCGAGCCGCCACGGCAGTTCGATCCTTCCTGATAAATTGTCTTCTATGGAGGCGGCATGAAGGTTCTTTTCATAGGAGGCACCGGTATTATCAGCACGGCTTCGACGCGGTTGGCGGCAGAGCGGGGGATTGACTTGACGCTGCTGCGGCGGGGACAACATACGGTCGATCTGCCGAAGAATGTCCGCACCATCACAGCGGACATTTCAAACGAAGCGGCCGTGGCTGAGTTGCTCGCCAATCAATACTTCGACGCGGTGGTGGATTGGACTGCCTTCACGCCTGCCGATGTGGAGCGGGACATTCGCCTCTTTCGCGGCCGCGCGCGGCAGTTTATCTTCATCAGTTCAGCCAGCGCCTACCAAAAACCGGTTGGGCATTATTTGATCACGGAATCGACGCCGCTGGCCAATCCCTATTGGCAGTATTCGCGCGACAAGATCGCCTGCGAAGACCGGCTGATGACGGCCTACCGCGAAGATGGCTTTCCGGTCACGATTGTGCGCCCATCCCTGACCTATGGCGACACGCAGATTCCGCTCGCGGTCAACAGCTGGCTGAAGCCCTGGACGGCGGTCGACCGTATGCGCCGCGGCAAGAAGCTCATCGTGCCCGGCGACGGCTCCTCGCTCTGGGTCATCACGCATAACAGCGACTTTGCCCAGGGACTGGTTGGCTTGCTGGGCCATCAACAAGCCATCGGCCACGCCTTCCACATCACCAGCGACGAGGCAATGACCTGGGATCAGTTCTATCGCATCACCGCGCAAGCCGCGGGTGTCGAGCCGCAGCTGATTCACATCGCGTCGGATTTTATTAGTGCTTGCCTGCCGGATGAACTGGGCAGTTTGACCGGGGATAAATCGGTTAGTGTGGTCTTCGATAACAGCAAAATCAAGCGTTTTGTCCCCGGCTACTGCGCCAAAGTGCCGTTTGCGCAGGGGATTCAGAGAACGATTGCGTGGTTCGAGGCCGACCCGCGGCGCAAGCAAATCGACGAAGAAATGATTGCATCCTGGGACAAGCTCATCGACGTTTATGAGAGCGGGCTCGAGGAAGGCTTGCGCACGTTTCGTCCGTAACGGTTAGCGATTCTCTCCACGAGTAACAACAGATCGAGTACCCCGCCCTCGCCGCGCTTTTGAATTTGCGGCTTCGGGGTTCCCAGTGACAGGTCTTAGTCGCAGGGGTGATCTAGGGTGGGAGACTACGAATCTCCCCAGTCAGGACGTTCCATTTGATGAAACTACTGAACGCGCCCGGCGCTATCATCAATTTGTGCAAGCAAAGCAAGCAACCTACCATCTCGGCGACATTCTGGCCAACGCCATCACCCACGGCATCGGCGCGCTGCTAGCCATTCTCGGCACGGTTTACATGATAGCCGCATCGACGCGCGGTTCGGCGTGGCATGTGGTCAGCTGCTCGGTCTTTTGCGCGACGCTGGTGCTGGTCTATGTCTGCTCCACGCTTTACCACTCGCTGGTGCGCACTCGCGCGCGCCACGTCTTTCACATCCTCGACCACTCTTCCATCTACCTGCTCATCGCCGGCACTTACACGCCCTTCTGCCTGGTTACGCTGCGCGGCCCGCTCGGCTGGACGATCTTCGGCTTCGAGTGGGCGCTGGCCATCTCCGGAGTCGTCTTCAAGAGCTTTGCCGTGGACCGCTTCGAGGTGGCCTCGGCGCTGGTCTATCTGGGGCAGGGCTGGTTCATCGTCGTCGCGGTGGCGCCGCTCATTCACACTCTCGGCTGGCACGGGTTGATGTGGCTGGGCATGGGCGGCGTGGCCTACACGCTGGGCATCATTTTCTTCGCCCTCGACCGTCTGCGCTACTTCCACGCCCTGTGGCACCTCTTCGTGCTGGCCGGCAGCATCAGTCATTACTTCGGTATTCTCTTCTATGTCGTTCCAATGCGCCCCTGAGCGAATATTTGACCTCCAGGAGCGCAAGCCATTATTCAAAGCGCAGCGCCGCAACCGGCTCAACCCGCATCGCGGCCCGCGCCGGAATCAGCGTGGCCGCCAGAGCCACTACTGCCAGCAGCAGCGCGACCGCCGCATAAACGAACGGATCGTGCGTGCCCACGTTGTAGAGCAGGCTCTTCAATAGCTGGGCCGCGGCCAGCGTCGCGGCCAGGCCCAGAACCCCGCCCAACGCGATCAGTCGTATGCCTTCCCCGGCGATCAGCCGCAGAATGTCCATCCGCGTCGCGCCCAGCGCCATGCGCACGCCAATCTCCTGCGTCCGCTGCGCGGCCATAAAAGCGATCAAGCCATATAGCCCGATCACCGCCATCAGCAACCCGCAAAAGGCGAAGAAGCCCAGTAACACCGTTTCGAAGCGAGGCCGGTCCGCCAGCTTGCTCACCGTCTGCGCGAGGGTTTCCATCTCCACGGGCACGGTTGGATCAATTTGAGCAATCTGCGACCGCACCCACGGCGCAACAGCCTCTGGTCGAAGCGAGGTCTTCACGACCAGGATGGCATTAGCGTTCCAATCCTCGGTCAGGTTGCGTCGCAGCTGGTAGAACTCCGGCTCATCTTCACCGCTGAGGCCGGCGTTCTTCACATTGGCGGCAACGCCCGAGACGGAGTACCAAGGTCCATTCAGAGTTAGTTGGACACGTTTGCCGACAGGATTCTCGCCGTCGAAGAGGCGCGCGGCAAGCAAGCTGCTCAGGATCACGAAATGATCACTGGACGTGCGCTCCTCCTGAGTAAACGCCTGCCCCCGCAGGATGGGAATATCGAGTGCGGTGAAGTACTCCGGCGTAACCCAGCGCCAGGCAACCATGCCACCCGTACCTCCGGCAGTGGCGGGTTTGCCGTCCACCACGATGCGGCTGTATATATCTTTTTGATGTTCTTCTCCCGGAGGCAGCGAATCACTCATGCCAACGGTCAAGACACCGGGCAAACGGCGCACCGCGGCCTCCGCCGCGAGGAAGAACTCCATGCGCTTCTGGGCCGTTGTGTAGCGATAGCGCGGGAGCGGCACGTGCACGGCGAGTACGCCGCGCGTCTGGATCCCCATATTCTGCTCTTGCAGATTTCTGAAGCTGCGCAGCAACAACGCCGCACTGCTGAGCAAGATCATGCTCACGGCGATTTGCGCCACCACCAGAGCGCGGCGCAGCGATGCGTGAGCGCCGGAGAATTTGGACCGGGCAACCAGCGCAACCGCTCGCGGCCTCTGCAGGGCTGGCACGATGCCAAACGCCAATCCGCAGAGCAGGGCAAGAAGAAGCGCGAAGAAGATGATGCGCAAGTCCAATTGAGCGTGCTCGAGAAATGGAATGCCAGCCGGAGCGATGGCGACAAAAAGGCGCAGCAGCCCCTCTGCCAGCGCGGATCCACCCACCGCGCCCGTGAACGACAGAACCAGCGCTTCGGTCAGCGCTTGACGCGCCAGACGGCACCGGCCGGCGCCCAGGGCGGAACGCACGGCCAGCTCCCTCTCCCGAGCCGCGCCTCGCGCCAGCATCAAACCGGCCACATTCGCGCAGGCAATCAGCAGCACCGACAAGACGGCACAAAACAAGATCCACGCCACCAGCCGCATATCGTGCATTTGCCGGTCGCGAATCGATCGCACCCGCAGATGAACTTCCTTGCGGAATTGGGATGGAACCTGAGTGAGGGAGTAATTGAAGAGCGGTTGCAGAGCCGCCTGCGCCTCTTCGATAGTGACTCCAGGCTTGAGGCGCGCGAAAACGGCCATCACCGCGCCGGGATCGGCCTTGCGCTGCGCCGCCTCGTCCAGAGCCTGCGGAATAACGATGTCGGCGGGCTCGAGCGTGGGCATCTCGAAGTCCTTGGGTAGCACACCGATCACGCGAACCTGGCTGCCATCAATATCAATCAGCTTATTCACAATTCCGGGATCGAGACCGTAATGCGTCAGCCACAATCCATAAGAGATCAGAGCTGCTTTGGGGCCGTTGGGGCGATCTTCTTCGGGCAGGAAATTCCGGCCGAGTAAGGGAGAGATCCCCAGCGTGGGCAGGAAACTCTGCTCCACTCTGGCGCAATTGAGCCGCGCGGGATTGCGCTCCGTCAGGTCGCACGCATGGACGCCGGTTTCGGATGTGAATGCCTCAAAGGGCTTCTGATTATCGCGCCACTCGTAATAGGAACCGCCCAGCATGAACTCCTGCGGAAGGATTGGCGCCGTGAGTCCCACTGAGACCAGCCGGTCATCGTGCGCATAGGGCAGGCTGCGGAAGAGAATCCGGTCCACCACGCTGAAGACCGCTGTGGTCGCCCCGATGCCCAGCGCCAGCGTGGCAATCACCGTGATGGTGAAAGCGGGATTGCGCCGGAAGCCGCGCAGCGCATAGCGAACATCCTGCGCCACCGTGCCCCACCACCAGCCCGGCCGCTGTTTATGGCACTGCTCCCGCGCCCGCTCCACGCCGCCAAATTCAATCAGCGCCTGCCTGCGTGCCTCCGCCGCCGTCATACCCGCGGCAATCTTCGCAGCGGTAGACTGCTCCACATGAAACCGCAACTCCTCATCCAAATCCCCTTGCTGTCTGCGGGTGATAAAGAACCGCATTCGAGTTAAGAACTCCTTCACCATGCAGCAACCTCCAGTTCAGATCCTCTTTGCCTGCCAGGTTCTCGCGCGACCATCATCCTTAGTCCCTAGTTCCTGCTTTACTCGTGACGCAGCGCCTCCATCGGTTGCACGCCTGCTGCTCTTCGCGCCGGAATCAGCGTGGCCGTCTGAGCCACTACACCCAGCAGTAGTGCGACCGCAAGATACACGTACGGATCGTGCGCGCCTACGTTATAGAGCAAGCTCTTCAAAAACTGCGCTGCGGCCAGCGCCGCGGCCAGACCCAGGACCACGCCCAGAACGATAAGCCGTAGGCCTTCCCCGGCAATCAGCCGCAAAATGTCCACCCTCGTTGCGCCCAATGCCATGCGCACGCCGATCTCCTGCGTCCGCGCCGCGGCCATAAAGGAGATCAGGCCATACAACCCGATCACCGCCATCAACAGCCCGCAGACTGCGAAAAATCCCAGCAGAGCCGACTCGAAGCGCGGCCGGTCCGCCAGTTTGTTCACCGTCTGCGCGAGGGTTTCCATCTCCACGGGCACGGTGGGATCAATTTGAGCAATCTGAGACCGCACCCACGGTGCAACAGTCTTGGTCGGCAAAACCGCATCGATAATCATGATCGGCGCGGGCGCACCCCAGTCCTCGGCTGCGTTACGCCGGAGGTAGTAAACCTCCGGCTCGTCTTGCTCCGTGAGGCCGTGATTTTTAACGTTATCAGCCACGCCGACGACCTTGAGCCAGATGCCGTTTTGACCCTTTTGGATGCTCTTCCCTACCGGATTCTCGCCCGGGAACAAGCGCGTGGTTATCAGCCGGCTTAGCACGACCAGGTTTTCACTGGTGCTGCGATCCTGCTCGGCAAAGCCACGACCCCTCACGATGGGGATATTCAACGCGCGGAAGTAGTCGGGGGTGACTCGGCGGACGACCACAATACAGCCGCTTCCGGAGCACGGTGAGGGACGCCTTCCTTCAGGCGCAAAACCCTCGATTCGTTCATCGTTATTCCAGCCTCCTGGGGGTACCGAATCGCTGAAACTCACTGTGCGAATCCCGGGAAGACGCCGGAGCGCTGTCTCCACCTGAAGATAAAAGTTCATCTTTTTTTGTGCCGTATCGTAGCGGAATCCGGGCACCGCAATCCGCGCCGTCAGCACGCCTTGCGTCTCGATGCCCAGATTCTGCCGCTCCATATTCTCGAAGCTCCTGAGCAGCAGCGCCGCGCCGGTCAGCAGAACCATCCCGATGGCAATCTGTCCTACGACCAGACCGCGTCGCAGCGCAGCGCGCCTGCGGTTTTGCGTGGCGCGTGTGACCAAGGCCACTACGCGTGGCGTTTGCAAGGCAGGCAGCAAACCAAAGATCGTTCCACAAACCAGCGAGAGCAGCACTGTGAACGAAGCAATGCGAAGATCCAGCCCGGCACGCCCAAGAAACGGTATGCCGGTAGGCGCGATCTCCAGAAAAACGCGCAACAAGCCCTCCGCCAGCATCAATCCCGCTGCTGCTCCCGCCAGCGACAGTAGCGCAGACTCAGTCAGCGTTTGCCGGATCAGCCTGCCCCGGCTCGCACCGAGTGCGGAGCGCACCGCCAGATCCCGCTCCCGCGTCTCGCCTCGAGCCATCATCAGGCCGGCAACATTGGCGCAGGCAATCAGCAGAAGCGCTATTACCGCACCCAGCAGGATCCAGGCTGTCAACTGCACATCCTGCGTCTCGCGGTCGCGCAGCGAACGAATGCTCAGGTGAAAATCCCTGCGAATCTCCTGCGGAATCCATTCCTGCGTGTGGAGAAAGAGCGGTTCCATCTCGGCCTTGGCCTGAGCGATGCTCACTCCCGGCCGGAGCCGCGCAAAAGCGCGCATCGGCGTTCCCGGCAAGGCCTTGCGCTCCAGTCCTTCGTTGAGCGCCAACGGCAGCATCACATCGGGCGCTTGCAGCGTGGGCAGTTCAAAGCCTTTGGGCAGCACGCCGATCACGCGGACAGGACCGCCATCCACATCAATCAGGCGGTTCAAAATGCCAGGGTCGCGGTTGAAATGATCTTGCCACAAACCGTAGGAGATAAGTGCGACGCGCGGACCGTTGGGCTGGTCTTCCTCCGGCAAAAAGTTGCGCCCGAGCACCGGCGAAATCCCCAGCAGAGGCAGAAAGCCGGCTTGCGCATGGATGCAGTTGAGCTGCGCAGGATTGGCCTCGACCAGATCGCAGGCATGAAGCATGGTTCCCTGCGAGGCAATGGCCTCAAACGGCCTTTGATTGTCGCGCCAATCAAAAAAGAAGCCACCCAGCACGAACTCCTGCGTCTCCAGTGATTGCACCAAGCCCAACGAAACAATGCGGTCGTCGTGCGCATAGGGCAAACTACAGAAGAGAATCCGGTCCACCACACTGAAAACCGCCGTGGTTGCCCCAATGCCCAGAGCCAGCGTAGCGATCACCGTGAGGGTGAAGGTGGGATTGCGCCGGAAGCCGCGCAAGGCATAGCGCGCATCCTGCGCCACCGTGCCCCACCACCAGCCCGGCCGTTGCTCATGGCACTGCTCCCGCGCACGCTCCACGCCGCCAAATTCAATGAGAGCCTGACGCCGCGCCTCCGTCGCCATCATCCCCGCGGCTATCTTCGCCGCGATAGATTGCTCCACATGAAACAGTAGTTCTTCGTCGAGTTCGCTCTGTCTCCTGCGCTTCGAGAAAGTTTGTCGAACCAGAAAGCGCCAGTGGGTGAAGAATTCCCTCGTCATGCCGTCGCCTCCGCGCTTCGCCCCAGTACCAAAGCGATCGCCGCCGACAGACGCTCCCAGCTCTCCAGCTCCGTCTCCAACTGCTTCCTGCCGGTTGCCGTCAGCGCGTAGTACTTCGCCCGCCGGTTATTCTCCGAACTGCCCCAGTCGGCTTGAATCCATCCCTTGTATTCCAGCCGGTGCAGCGCCGGGTAAAGCGACCCCTGCCCGATCTGCAACACCTCTTTGGATACCTGCTGAATCCGCTGCGCAACCCCCCAGCCGTGCATCGGCCCAGGCGCCAGCGTCTGCAAAATCAGTAAATCCAGTGTTCCCTGCAAAAGATCTGTCGATGGCGGCATTTTATTCCCCTCGATATTCGACAATAGATTGCCATGTACTCCTGTCGAATGTCAAGGGAAAATGAAATCCGCCAGCTCACCCAGCTGATCGATGCGTTGTGAACTCCAGGCAACTACACCCCGGAGAATGATCACGCTCCGTAATCCGTCCGTAAGGATGCAGCGGAGTTGATCACGGGAGCGTTTTGGCAAGGCGGGAACTGTGGACAAGAAGCGGGGTCGCATTTCACCCAACGGACGCTCCCCTGCATTCAAGATGAAAAACAGATCCAAGCCCAGTCCCGCCGCAGGGATTTTCTCTTCAAGATCGATTCCGAACCACCGGACGAATCTGTGACCGCCCTGGGCGGCGTGCCGCGGCTGGCGCGGGGTAGCGGCGTTTTACCAACTGGCAACAGGCCCTGCGTCTGCTGCTCTTGCCGGCGCCCAGTTGAGGGAGGACCAAGGGAAGGAAAAACCGAGTGTAAAGCAAGAGGCCGGGGGGGGCTGTCTGCAAATCTCTGTGGAGGAGCGATAACCGCACATCGGCGATCCTACCCCGGCGATCCCGCCCCACTCAACGATCCTCGTCTCCCGTCCGGTTCTTTCCAACTGCCAAGAATCGCCGTTTCAAATCCCTTTCAAATCCTTACGGACGGATTGCGGATGCGGGCATCCAGCCCGCGCTCGCCCCGCTTATAGTGCCATTTCATCCGGTCAGAGACCTAGGACGAGCCGTGTTCTCTTTCATGAATTGCTTGCTGGCTTCGCGTCCTTCAGCCTGAAGACGATTCCTCCCGCCAGCATGAGCAGCATCGACATCAGGAAATATCCGGCGCGCGAGTTGCCCGTGAGCGCCTGAAGAAGACCAACCAGCCATGTGCCGGCGAAGCCGCCCAGCGCCCCGCAGCTATTGACAAGGGCCATCACTTCGCCGGCCACATTCTTGGGCAGCATCTCCGGCACAATCGAGAAGAAGGGTCCGTAAGGCGCGAACATTGCGCCGCCGGCGACAATCAGGAATGAATACGCCAGCCAGAAGCTGTACCCGGCGGTCATCGAAGAGATGAACAGCGCAACTCCGGCGAGCACCAGAAACGGGCCGATGTAGCGTTTGCGGTTGAGCGTCCGATCGGAGAGATACGCGATCACCATCATGAGAATGATGGCCGGCAGAAAAGGAACGGCGCTGAGCAAGCCAACCATCTCAATTCCGCGCGCCGATCCAGCCCCGATCATGGTGGGCAGCCACAGCACGAAGCCGTAAATCCCGGCGCTCCAGCAGAAATATTGCAGGCACAGCAGGAGCACGCCGGGCACGCGCAATGTCGCCCGGAAGTTCGCCATCGGCGGAAGCGTTTTCTGCTCCGACTCCAGCTTGCTCTCCAGATGGCCGCAGCACTCCCTGCTCATCCATTGCGCCTGATGGGGATGGTCGCGCACGATGAGAATCCAGATGAACGCCCACAGAATCGCTGGAATTCCTTCCACAACGAAGGTCATCTGCCAGCCGACGGCCTTGATCAGAAATCCCGTCGCCGCGGACATCCACAGGATTGTCACCGGATTGCCGAGCATGAGAACCGCATTCGCCCGCGAGCGCTCCGCGCGCGTAAACCAGTGAGTCAGCAGAATCAGAATCGCTGGAAAGATCGCGCTCTCCGCCACGCCCAGCAGGAAGCGGTCGAAAGCCAACAGCCAGAACTCCCGGATCACGCCCGTCAAGGCCGCTGCCGCGCCCCAACTGATCAACGCAAAAAAGATCAGCCTCGTAGCGCTCTTGCGCCGTGCATAGGCCGCGCCGGGAATTTGAAAGAGGAAATAGCCGAAGAAGAAGAGGGATCCCAGAAAAGCAGACCGGGAGTTGTTGATGTGGAGGGTTTCCGCCATCCCGGCTGCCGCGCCAAAGCTGTAATTCGCCCGATCGAGATAAGCCAGACTGTAGGTAACGAAGACCGCCGGCATTAGGAAGAACCAGCGGCGCCGCAAACCCGGCTGACGGGGCGCCGAGTTGGGCTGTGTAGCATTAATCACACATGTTTTATACCACCTCACAGGTACTGTAGCATCCTTGGAGCGGCTACCTCGATCGGCGCTCGGTCTCTATACTTGAGAGCGAAAGGAAACTCCCATCGCCAACCTTTCGCTTACCTCGGTGCTGGAGACAGCGGAACCCGGTCTTCTCAGCGTAGCCACGCACGCACGAGGGCCTGCCGGGCTTCTGCCCCTCACAGCGGAGATGCTGCTGACACAGCCATCCGGAAATCTCTTCGGCCTGACGCAAAACGCCGGAATGGGCTGGAACCCGGATTGCCTGCTCGACCCCGAGTTCCTGATCCTCAGCACACACGGCGGCCTGCGCGCCGAAAATGGCGAACCGATTGCTCTCGGCTTCCACACGGGACACTGGGAGGTCGGCCTGCTGGTGGCGGAGGCGGCGCGCGAATTGAAGGCCCTGCACGCCGTTCCCTTTGCCGGGTCATGTACCGATCCCTGCGATGGCCGCACACAGGGCACGGCCGGTATGCTGGACTCGTTGCCCTTTCGCAACGATGCCGCGATCGTGCTTCGCCGCCTGATGCGCTCGCTGCCCACCGGCAAGGGAGTGATCGGCATCGCCACCTGCGACAAAGGCCTGCCGGCCATGATGATGGCGCTGGCTTCGGCGGGAAAGCAGCCCGCCGTTCTTGTTCCCGGAGGCGTCACGCTTCTGCCCGAGTCGGGAGAGGATGCGGGAAAAGTACAGACCATCGGCGCGCGCTTCGCTCAGGATCAGATCACATTGGAGTATGCCGCCGAGGTGGGTTGCCGCGCCTGCGCCAATCCCGGCGGCGGCTGCCAGTTCCTGGGCACCGCGGCAACCAGCCAGGTGGTGGGAGAGGCGCTGGGACTGGCGTTGCCTCATACCGCGCTGGCACCCTCCGGTCAGCCCATCTGGCTGGATGCGGCCCGGCGCTCGGCCCGCGCGATTCTGCGCTTGCACCAACTGGGAATTGGCGCTGAGGACGTGTTGACACCGGCGGCTATCCGCAACGCGATGGTGCTCCACGCGGCCTTCGGCGGTTCCACAAATCTTTTATTGCATATTCCCGCCATCGCCCATGCCGCCAAGTTGCACCGGCCCATGGCCTCTGACTGGGCCGAGGTCAATCGTCAAACGCCGCGTCTCGTCGATGTGCTGCCCAACGGGCCGCGCAACTTCGCCACCGTGCAGGTTTTTCTTGCCGGCGGCGTGCCTGAGGTGATGCTGCACCTGCGCGAGGCGGGGCTTCTCGACACCAGCGTGATGACAGTTTCCGGAGAGCCGCTGGGTGCGTCTCTCGATTGGTGGCACGAAAGCCGCCGGCGCTACGAATTGCGCCGCAATCTGACAGAGCAGGACGGCATCGATCCCGACGATGTCATTATGTCTCCCGAACGCGCTCGGTCCAGAGGACTGACTTCTACGATCTGTTTCCCGGCAGGCAATCTCGCGCCGGAGGGCTCGGTCATCAAGAGCACCGCCATCGAACCCTCGCTCGTCGATGAAAAAAACATCTATCGCCATCTTGGTCCAGCCCGAGTATTCGTAACGGAAGAAGCAGCCATCCAGGCGATCAAGAGCGGTCAGGTTGCGCAGGGCGATGTGATTGTTCTCATCTGTAGCGGGCCGGCCGGCGCAGGCATGCAGGAGATCTATCAGATCACCTCGGCGCTCAAGCAGCTACCCCATTGCAAGCACGTCGCGGTTTTGACCGATGCGCGCTTCAGCGGTGTATCCACCGGGGCCTGCATCGGCCACATCTCTCCCGAGGCGCTCGCTGGCGGGCCCATCGGCAAGATTCAGGAAGGCGATAGGATTGAAATTGTCATCGATCGCGAATCGCTTACTGGCTCTCTTCATCTCGTGGGAGACGCGGATGAAATCTTCGGCGCAGAAGAAGGTTCACGCCGCCTCGCGCAGCGCAAGCCCCGCGCGGATCTGCATCCGCATCCCCAACTGCCCGACGACACCCGACTCTGGGCTGCTCTGGTTCATGCCAGCGGCGGTGTCTGGGGAGGCTGTGTCTATGACGTGGACAAAATTGTCTCGCAACTGAGGGAGCGATCGTGAAACTTTATCGCACCAGCAACGGACCGTATGTGGAGCATGACGGCAGCTACTACCGTGTTCCCATGTCTTCCTGGGATGCGCTCGTGACGCAGGACGATCTGCACAAGTATCTGCTCTCCATCGTCAACAAGGGCGATCCCGCAAAGGATTTTCCGTCGGCAAAGATCGAAGCGCCCATTGGCAGCCAGGAAGTGTGGGCCGCGGGCGTCACCTATTACCGCAGCCGCAGCGCACGCATGGATGAGTCGAAAACCGCGGGCGGAGGCGACTTTTACGATGGCGTCTACTCCGCGGAACGCCCGGAGTTGTTTTTCAAGTCCACGTCACACCGCGTAGCCGGACCCGGAGGCTTTGTGCGGATTCGCAAAGACGCCTCCTGGTCGGTTCCGGAGCCGGAGCTTACGCTGCTCATCAACCATCGCGGCCAGATCATCGGCTACACCGCCGGAAACGACATGAGTTCACGCGACATCGAGGGAGAGAATCCGCTCTATCTCCCCCAGGCAAAGGTCTACGACGGCAGTTGCGCCTTGGGCCCCTGCGTCCTGATTGGCAGCGAGCCTCTGCCAATCTCCACACCCATCCGCCTGGAGATCGCGCGCAACGGCCGCACGGAGTTTTCAGGCGCCACGACGCTTGCCGAGCTGAAGCGCGCGCCGGCCACTCTCGTTGAATATCTCTTTCGGGACAACAGCTTTCCCTGCGGCGCATTCCTGATGACAGGAACCGGAATCGTCCCGCCAAATTCTTTCACCCTCGCCGGCGGAGACCGCATTCGCATCACCATAGACCCAATCGGCACGCTTAAAAATGAAGTCGTACAAGGAAGCTGATCTGCAGGGAGACTATAGCAAAACCACAATAGGTGTACTCAAGGCCACGACTCTAAAGTGTTGAGTTCCTTAAGAAATCAACACCATTGATGAGGCTCATATAGGCATGAAAATTGAGGTTTTACTCTAGCCGCCTTCCTCGAAGCCGTAGAAGACATCCAGACGGCTCACTGCTCCGGTACGCTCGAATACAGCAGCGCTTGTCGGCTCGTCGAGGCAAAGCGCTTCAATCGTAGGTCGAGAGCCGTCAGACCGGGTGATCTCGATCTTCCGCGGCCCGGCTCGATGCGCAATCACGGGAACCTGGCAGATAGTGAATGCCATGGTGCCTGGAACAAGATCGAGCGTGCGTTGACGGCCGTCAATGTCGTAGAAATCGAAATGAGTAGCCTGCGTCAGAAACTCGTTGCGGCTGACCAGATGGCGGTGGAATCCGAGACGTCCCTCTTCGACGACAACGCCCATTTCGCCGAGCCGCGAGATGAGATCCTCTTTTACCTGACCAGTCATGCCGGGCTGCTGCACTCCGGCAAATCCAGGCGTATGGGAGTAGGGATCGGTAGGGACAGCACCGTATAAATCCGGCGCTTTGTGGACGCCGATTCCCTCGCGGATTTCGCGGTAGTGGCTCATGAGCCGCTGAATCACGGCAGCATCTTCGCCCGCAGTTCCGGCGCGATCCAGCACCTCCTGAACCGCGAGAAGCAGCTTGGAAACCATGTGCCAGTAAATGCAGCCAAGCCCCTCGTACTTGTAGAACGTGCCGGAGCGGCCGGTGAAGGATTGGTGGTCGAACACCTGCTCATACATTGCCAGGATGCGCGCATTCTCCTCATCTGAAAGGCCCAGCGCGGGCAGAGCCTCTTTCAACAGCGAACTGTTGCGGAAGGCTGAGTTGAAATGGGCCACGCCGTTCAGATCCTGCACCACAATGCGCCGGTCGCCGCGCTTGATCATCTCCGCCAGCGGCTTCAACGCCGCAATGGCCTCGGCCGGAATGTTGTTCTTCTCAAAGAAGCCTGGCAGTCTTCTGTCGGGATAGAGGAGATAACTATTCTGGTCGGCACGGTAAAGACGGCTGTTGCGGAGCGCGTCGAGCAGTTCAACCGACTCCTGTGCGGAGAGCGCGCCCGAACTCAACACCGCCACCTGGCCTTCCAGCATTTCATACAGGCGGCGAATCACAACCTTGTCGCCGTCTACCTTCATCAAGTTGTATGCGTGATAGAGACCGTCCTGCCGCCGGTTGGCGCGAATCGAGTGGTCGATATACTTGAGCGCAAGGTCGCAGAAAGCGACCAACTCCGAACCGGTGAGCGGAGTCTGAAGGCCAGAAAATCCGTGTGCGTACAACCGGGCGCGATAGTCGCTTCCCGCGCTACCGAGTGAATCAAGAACAGTCTTGCGGTCCTGGTCGCTGATCGGCCCGTTCAGCAGGTCCTCATATTGTTGGAGCGCTTCCATTACACTGTGAAAGGTCTCGGCAACCTCAGAGGAGACCTCGGTTTCCGGTGTATCGGCTGTGAAGATACCACGGCAAAACGAAAGGAACCGGCGCAGGAAGTACAGAGTCACCATTGAGACGCCGGAGCCAACCAGCGCGTTATTGGCGTCGTTCCACTCCGGCCGCTGGGTGTTCATCCACAAGCCAGCCTCGGGAATGAAGTTGAAGAGCCGGGCCAGAACAAGCACAAGGAGTTTCTCAGTCAAGTTCACGCGGTACGGGGAACCGTCAAGCCCCGGCAACGCTTTGCCGTCCGCGCCCATCTCCGCAACCTTCTGGCGAATCGCAGAATCCAGAGCGGCATCGAAGTCGATGGTGTTGCGCGGATCTTCAAGGAGCGCCCGGTAGGGCTTGATGCGGTAAGGAACGTTGGCGTAGGTAAAGACGCGGCGCGCAAGCAGACCCTTCAGGGCGTTGGGATGATAGCACTCTGACACTTCAAGCAGCTTCACCAGGTAGGCAACCTGGTGGTCGCCCCAATACCCGATGTACGACCACGCATCGTGCGGGTCAATCACTTCCCAATCAAATCCGTCGCGCATGATGCGGTAGGGGTTGTAGCCATCCGCGGTGGAAGAATCGACAAACTTGAAGATCATGCTCTCGACATAGCCGGGAAACGACAGCGCGAGTGCCTCCCAGTTTTGAAAAATGTCGCGCCAGTTACCTTGGTAGTTAAGAATCCTTTCGCCTCGGTCGTTCTGTACCTCGATGGAAAAAATGTTCCATGGACGGCTGGGATCGCCGTGGCGGCGGCTGAACGTAAGCGGAAGATACTCGTGCGCAAGCCTCTCCAGGTCCGGATCATTCTGCTCGCGCGCCAGAGCCAGAAGGCGGCTGTGCGGCAGAGTATCGGGCAGCGAGGAGAGAAATACGGCGCGCCGCTCTGCCACAGAGTGGTTGGCTTTGCCGATGAACCTTTTGAAATCGGACACGGATATCTGGTAGCCGCTGTCGGGAATTCCGCCGCGCATGGTGTTGAACAGCGCGTTGGAGAAATGGCGGTCAGAACTCAGATCGTCGCCGGTGCATTGCAGGCCGTCGGCCCCGGCCACGATGCGAACCAGGTTTGCAGTGCCGCGTTCGACGTCCGCATCAAGCTGCGCGCGCAGGTTTCCGCCGGACTTGAGCAAAGCCCTAAGGGCAGCAACGTTCGCCGCATCCTGGTCTATCTCCGCCACGATGCTCCACTCTCGAAAGCCCCTCGAGGGAATCGTCAGCCGGGAGTTGACGAAGTAAGCGCCGCGCCGGCCGCGGATAAGCGTTTCTTCGTCCACCGTCTCCCCCCTCCGGAAGCGATCAACCTGTGCCGAGCACAACAGCCGGCGCGCAGGTTGCAGACCCTCGGACCAGACCGTGGTGACACGCAGCGCCTCGTTGGGCTCGGGCCGGTCAGCCGGAACGGAACTGAGCTTGAAAAGGCCCAGCCCGGTTTCCTGATCCAGTTCGTTCTCCTTGTAGCCATCCGCTAAAGTGCTGTATTCCAACTGGAACCGCCGTGTGAGACCGTGGGGCAGCAGGTTCTGGATGCCGTCAAGAAGATCGATCTCGACGGGTTCCGCACTCAGGTTGTACAGGCCCGCGCGCCGCACGAACCCGAAGCGGTTGCTCGACATCCACGTACAGGAGAAGGAAAGCGCGAGATCGTGATTGACCTCCTCGAAGGTGACCTTGTTGCCATAGATGCTTTTCGACAGGCTGCGGGTGATTCGATAGAGCCCCTCGTAGCGTTGCGAGAAAGGCTCCCACAACTCGATGCGGCCATCGCGGGCGACAAGGAAGATGGTCTTGCCGCAGGTCAGGTCCTGACTGTCGTGGATGCGGTCGTCGGTGTAGTAAGGAAACAGAGCATGGTCCGGGTCCCTGCGGCCGGCGGTGAGCGCTCCAGTGCTGGAAACGAACATCCACTGATCGGAATCGCTGACGATGCTCATCAGAAACGGCGGCATGGCATCGCAGTTGACGATGCGGTAAAAGCGCTCGCCGCCGATCTCAACCTGGTGTCCCTCTACCTTGCGCGCGCCGACATTGAGGGGCGCTCCTCCAACAAAAGCCGCAGTCATCGTATCCGCCTTGATTTGATTCAATCGAGTAAATTCCCGTGATGTTCTATCAATGAAAAACTCCACCGGCAGCACTACTTTACGCTGGGAGCAGGGGGCAAATCATAGCTTGGCGACGTCGGTTCCGCCGGCATCAACTCCGGATAAAGCCCCTGCATCGCCAGCTTGGCCTTGCGGTCCACGGAAAAGAGGCCCCAGTGGCCCTCGGTCCCGGTCCCCTTCCATGGCTCGTCAAAGGCCTCGAAGTAGAAGGTGGTTACGTTGTTGGCCTTGGCCCATGCGTTCAGCTCTTCGTAGTAGCGCTTCTGCTTGACCTCGTCGCCCGCCTTCGGCACATGCTGGGGGCCGACCGAGTAGCTGGCCCAGCCCGCTTCGCCGATGACGATCGTTTTGCCCGGATGCGCCTTGCGCACGCTCTCATAGTCCTTGATGGTCGATGGCATCGCCGTATCGATGTCCTCATGCCCCCACATCGGATAGGCGTGCATGAGGATGAAGTCCACATGATCGGCCAACATGGCTTCCGGCTGCCGCCAGTAAAGGAAGTCGTCGGCCACCGTCACCGGGCAGCGCACCGCTTTCCTGACCTGTTCGACGTACTCGATTGCCTTCTCCTCGGTCAGCTTGTGATCGGACCACGTAACCAGAATCTCGTTGCCGACATTCACCGCGATGACAATCTTCCGGTACTGATTGGCCAGGCCAATCGCGGTCGCAACCTGCTCCGCATTCTCCCCATCAAAGCCCGGCCTACCGTCCAGCCAAAGCCCCAGCACCACCTTGATCCCCAGCTTGTTTTGCTGAATCACCTCCAGCACATCCCGGGAGTGCTGGTCGCCGCCATAGAGAAGAATCAGCTTCCAGTTCTTCTTCAGAATCGTTAGGTCTTCCAGAATTTGCGCATGACTTGGAAAGATCTTCAACTGCGGACTCTGGCCCGCGCGATAGCCGGAGTAATCAATGGCGTTGCCGTACCACTTCTGCACGGTCAGATCGGGATCGCTCTTGCGCGGATGAGCGGCTTGCGCCCATCCGGCAAAACCAAGGAACAACACGCCAAGCAGCAGCGCTTTCGTCAATGAATGCTTCATTGTTCGCCTTCTCATTCCTACTCCGCAACCTCGCCCCGCCGCTCCTTCAGCTCCAACTCTATCTTCACCATCAGGGTGTCGTTGAGCGGATAGAGCGCCATGGTAGCCGCGGCCATCACCAGCATCACCCCGGGAATCCAGCTCATCGAGAGAATGATTCCATGGATCGAGCGGCCGGTCTGCGCTACATTCGCCGCGTACCCGAAGAAGGCAAGTATCAGGCCCAGTATCCATGCGCCGATGGCGAATCCGATCTTGGTGGAAAAGATCGCCGAAGCAAAGACCAGCCCGGTATTGCGCCGTCCCGTCCGCCATTCGGCATGATCGGCCGTATCCGCGAACATCGCCCATACCAGCGGCGAATTGAAACCGATCACAAAGCTGGAGACGATCTGCAAGCCGAACATCAGCCAGATATCATCCGGCTTTGCCAGCGAGAAGAACATGACAATCAGCCCGCCGGCGCCCAGCGCGAACATGAAGAGCGGCTTCTTGCCAAAAAATTTGTTCAGATACGATGTCAGTGAAACGGCCACAATAAATGCAAAGCCGTTCGAGAGCAGGAAGAGTCCGATCAGATCTTCACGATGGACAAAATACTTGAAGTAGTAGGCGGTGACTGAGCCTTTGATGGCGAAGGCCGCCAGCGTCAGCAGCAGCACCCCCACCAGCACAATCCACGGCTTGCTGCCGAAAAGGTTGATCACATCGCTTTTGATATTCGGATTCTGCTGCGCAGGCGGGGCAACGCGCTCCCTGGTGGTGGCGAAGCAAAGCAGCAGCAGCGTAATGGCGCAGATGCCGTAGACCACCATCGTCAACTGCCAGCCGCGCGTATCGCTGCCATGGCCCAGGAACTTAACCAGCGGAAGCGTGCAGAACTGCACCAGCATCCCGGCGGTAAATGCGCCGATGAAACGAATCGAAGAAATCGAGGTGCGCTCCTGCGAATTCGGCGTGATCACGCCCATCAGCGCGGAGTAAGGTATGTTCACAGCGGTGTAGATGAACATCAGCAGGCTGTAAGTGACGTAGGCGTAGATCAGCTTGGCTCCGCTGCCCAGGTTCGGCGTGGAGAAAGTCAGCACGCCGGCCGCCGCAAAGGGCAGCGCGCCCCACAGCAGATAGGGCCGGAAGTGGCCCCAGCGCGATTTGGTGCGGTCGGCGATCGATCCCATCACCGGATCGGCAACCGCGTCGGCAAAGCGTGTCACCAGCATCATCATGCCGACCGCGGCCGCCGAAATGCCGAAGACATCGGTGTAAAAGAAGACCACGTAAAACTCGAAGGTCTTCCAATAGAAATTCGAAGCCGCGTCGCCCAAGGAGTATCCGATCTTCTCCTTGAGACTGATACGGTCTTCCAGCGGGATCGTCATCTTTTCTGCTTTCACGCGTTCCTCATTCCCTCGGCGCACGGCAGAATGCTGCCCAAATAGCTGAACTGCGCCGCGGTTCGATTGAATGCACCGTTGACTAAACCGGTGTATTAAACTACTTTAAATCCAGATGACTTTAGCGCATTTCTGGCGCGATTGTCAATCGTTCTTTGATACCATCCTCTTGTGCGCAAATCAGAATCCCATTCCGGCTGTCCAGCTCCCTCCTCTAAAGAGCCATCTAAGCCGATTAGTTTGCGAGACTTGGCTGCTTATTTAGGGCTCTCGCGGTCCACGGTTTCCTTTGTTCTCAACAACTCGCCGGTGGCCCAGGGACTAACGCGGGAGACCCGCGAGCGAGTGCTGAAGGCCGCAGCCGACTTGCATTACAAGCCAAACTACTTTGCCCGGATGCTCAACAACAAGCGAAGCCAAATGATCGGCATTCTTTCTCCCGATCTGGCCGAAGACTACGACTCGGAAATCCTCAACGGCATCGAATTGAAACTGATTGAGCGCAACTATCTTTACTTCGTCTCCAGTCATCACTGGGACAAGGCTCTTATACGGCAGCGGCTGCAGGTATTTGCCGAGCGCGGGGCCGAGGGCGTCATCCTGATCAACACGCCGATCGCAGCGGCGCAGAATCTTCCGCTGGTCTCCATTGGAAGCGTGAAAAACGATTTTCCGGCGACGTGCATCATCGTGGACAACGCCCAGGGCATCCGGATGGCGCTCGAGCACCTGTACGGGCTGGGGCACCGGAAGATCGCTTTCCTGAAAGGGCACGCGCTGTCGAGCGATACGGAATCGCGATGGACAGCATGCGTGGAGACGATGAGCGCCATGAATCTGCGCATCTTCAAGGAGCACGCGGTTCAGTTGGAGCGCATTGACAACCGGCTCAATTCACTCCGCGAGGGTTACATCGCGGGGGAGCGTTTGCTGAAGGTGAGCAGGCCCTTCACCGCCCTACTGGCATTCAACGATCTGTCTGCGATTGGCGCCATTCACGCCTTCCGTGACGCAGGCAAGCGGATTCCCGAAGACATCTCCGTGGTCGGATTCGATGATACGCACGCGGCGACCATCATCCAGCCCGCTTTGACCACAGTCCGCCAGCCCTTGACACAAATGGGGACGCTGGCAGCCTCGGAGATACTGGTCCGCATTGAAGACCCAAGCAGCGAACCGCGGCGGATCTCCATTGAGCCAGAGCTTGTCATACGGCAGTCGAGCGCGGTCTGTCCCAGGAGCGGCGTTTCTTGAAATTCTCCAGGTTCGAGCAGATGCCGCTTGCCCTCAATCAGGAGAAACTGCGAATAGCAGACAATCCAAGGACTATCCGATTCCTGAACCCGGGGCGTTTCGGGGACTGATTTGAAATTCACGCGCATGGTTTCCCACTTTTCCGAGTTTGTGTAGAATGACTTGGCGATGACACAAAACATCGGCATGCGCTTGTCGAGAGTGCCGGCCGGAGCGCGAAAGCTCTCCAGGACCTGAAACCCCAGTTTGCTTGCTTGATCATGCTGTAAGGGCGGAGTAATAGCCGAGTGCTCTCCGTCAGGAGCAGCGCTTGGTGCGACTTGACCCGCAGCCCGTAGAATAGAAGCATATCCGGCAGATCGATTGGCTTTTGATTGTGGCGCGGAACAGGCCGCCGTTTACTGCCGTAATTCGAAAGGGCCAGCATGTCTGAGTATTCCAAGAGTCCCAGCGGTGAGCAGTTTGAACTGCCCGGCAAGGCAGATTACGCAGTTGAGTTTGAACGGGTCCAGGCACTGGCGGATGCCGCGCGGGCGCAGACCCAGGAAGTGGTAGTGGTCATGGGCCTCGGCTTCGTCGGGGCGGTGATGGCCGCCATCGTGGCCGATACCGTCGATAAGCAGTCGGGCCGCCCCTCCAAGTTCGTCATTGGATGCCAGCGGCCCAGCACGCGCAGCTACTGGAAGACGCCGATGTTGAACCGCGGTCAGTCGCCCGTTAAATCGGAAGACCCTGAAGTGGACCCCATGATCGCCCGTTGCGTCCTCGAGAAGAAGACGCTCACGGCTACCTACAATCACGCCTGCCTTTCCCTGGCTGATTGCGTCGTAGTCGATGTGCAGTGCGACTATACGAAGCAACATCTAGGCAATATGAAGACCGGTGAGGCAGAAATGGCCGCACTCGAAGCCACCCTGAAGATCATCGGCGAGCGCATCCAGCCGAATTGCCTGGTCCTGATCGAGACCACGGTCGCCCCCGGCACCACGGAATTCGTGGCTCTTCCAATTCTCAAGAAAGCCTTCCGCGCTCGCGGTATCGAGAGCGATCCCCTGCTGGCCCACAGCTTTGAGCGCGTCATGCCGGGCCGGGAATACGTCAAGAGCATCCGCGATTTTTGGCGGGTTTGCGCGGGCTGCGGCAGCGAGGCCAGGAGCCGGGTCACCAAGTTCCTGAGCGAGGTGCTCAACGTCGAGAAATACCCGCTCACCGTGATGGACCGGCCCATCGAATCGGAAACCACCAAAATTGTCGAAAACTCCTATCGTGCCACAATCCTGGCTTTCCTCAACGAGTGGTCGATCTTCTCCGAGCGCAATGGCGTCGACCTTATCAAGGTGGTCAACGCCATCAAAGTGCGCCCTACCCACAACAACATCATCTTTCCCGGTCCGGGCATCGGCGGTTACTGCCTGCCGAAGGACGGCGGCCTGGGTTACTGGGCATACCGTCATATCCTTGGCTTTGAGGATGGCGACAACGTTTTCAAGATCAGCACCGCCGCCATCGACGTCAACGATACGCGAGGCCTCCATGTGGCCGAGCTGACCCGCGACGCGCTACGCAACATGGGGCGTTATATCGCCGGCGCGCGTGTTTTAATCGCCGGTGCAAGCTACCGCGAAGACGTGGGCGACACGCGCTATAGCGGAAGCGAACTGGTGGTTCGCAAGCTCACCGAGATGGGCGCCGAAGTCAGTGTCCACGATTCCTATGTCGATCATTGGTACGAACTGGAGAATCAGGACACCTATCCGGCGCCGGGACATTCGTGGTCCAGATTCTTCCGCGGCCAGGAAGATCTTTGCCGAATTCGCGTGCAGAAGGATCTGCCCGAGGCCCTGCGCGGCGTGGAAGCGATTGTGCTCGCCGTGCGGCACACAAATTATCTGCAGCTCAAGCCGGACGAGGTCGTCCTCTGGGCCGGCGGGCCGATCTGCGTCATCGATTGCTTTGGCATCCTCAAAGACGCGGATATTCGCCGGTATTTTGAGCTCGGCTGCGAGGTCAAGGCCCTGGGCCGCGGCCACATCCAACGTATTAAAGAAGAGGTGCGCTCAGCCAAGCGCGTGTCTGAGTAATCAAGTCTTTTCGCGCATGATGATCGAATATCCCGCGCGTTCAGCGGCGATTCTGCTAATGGTTTATAAAGGACAGCGGCATCGGCCACGACTATTGAGCATTTTCCTTTTTTGCCAGCCGGGAGAAGGACGCGCCGGGTATAAGGTTCCGGCGCGTCTCCGCGAACCCCGACTTTGGCAAATTAACCAAACTGCCCAAACATGATCAAGTCAGACTTGCTCAAATCCAGCAACGCCAGCGGAGTCGCGGAATCCGGCATCATTGCCGCCGTAGCAGTTATTGCCGCCCCGCCGGCCAGCATGTCTATGGCAGCTCGCCATGGCCGGTTTGGATGACTGCTGAGGATTTACTCAGTGAATTATACCTATTCACTGGCCTGATCTTTGTAAATTCTCCGAAGGACGCAAACAATGGCCTCTCCCGCTTCTTTTCGATTTGACCGCTGCTCGTCGAGGAGGCGCTCTGCCAAATCGGAACGAAGCCGAAAAGGTTAAATGACGTAAAGGCGTAATACGTAGTGTCGCCGGTGGAAGTATCGAGATCCGCAATAGTCGTTTCGTAACCTACGGCATTTTGCGGAGTAAATGCAAAAACAACATGCCCATTATCCACACCCCAATTACTGAGACTGCCTCCGTTAGGGCCAAATGTCCCCAAGGTGCTCGGATATGTAGCCAGTATTGCTCGAGCTGGCGACTCCGATGGATTGCTAAGATCCATGCTCCAAATCGTCAATGAACCAGAACCATTATCTGAAACACTTGCGCCATACAGATATCCATTGCTGATTCTATACGCTGTATTGTGCGGTTCGGGCATTGGATAATCTCGAAGGCACGTGGCAAGATGGCCGGTAGTTAGATCACGGGTCCATACCTGGAGAGCTCCGCCTACAATGATCGTGCCTGTGCAGGAAGAAGTCTGATAGTCAAGAATGGCGTAAAGTGTTCCGCTGTCGGCCACATCCATGAATGCCTGGTTGTCCGGATCTGTACGCGACAGGAGGGTTGTAGTGACGCCGGAAGCCGACCTCATCATGTATTCTCCTCCGATGTCATAGGTGAGCTTAATATCATCCCATTCGATAGGTTGCTGGTAATATAGATTGCCGCTCACGATGCCAAAATGGCTGGTATCCCAACCGTTGATGCTGTTATCTCCTGTATCATAGTCGGATAGATCAATTTCGGATGAGGATATGATGGAGGCGCCGGCTTGAAATCTTGGCTTGATATCACAGAATGTAGGATCCTGAGGCGGATTAGCGAGGATCTCAAACGCCTGATGGTCTTGTTCCCAGGAAGATATCTCCCAGGACCCCCAACTCTCGCTGGTAAATTCGTCGAGTTCTACTAAACTCTGGGAGGCGGGAATAACCTCCCAAAAATAATACTCGCTTGACGATACATCGACCGGATTGCCGGAGCTGTCGTAGACGCCGGTAAAATCCGTTCCTCCGCCGCCTTGCGACGCGCCAAACAGGGCCAACTGGCCATTTGAAAGAGCCACGAAATTGGCGGTAACCGATGTATTGGCGCTTAAGGTAACCGAACATGTATTCTTGCCGCTGCACCCTCCGCCGCTCCATCCAGTAAATACGGCGTCATCAGATGAATTACTGGTTACGGAAAGCGAAACGCTTCCGGTAAACGAGGCGCTTTGCGTCGTGCAGGTCGTGTCGCAGCTGATTCCTGCAGGAGTCGATGTGACCGTGCCGCCGATAGCGGAGGATTTTGTAACAGTCAGCGTATAGCTTGAAGAACCCGAACCACCACTGCCGCCATTACTTGATCCGCCTCCACCCCCACACGCAGCCAAAGCGAGAGCTACACACACGAATGACGCCCAGAATAAACGACGAAGTACGCTCATCGAGAACTCCTTTTCAACGATGCGATAAGCGGATGAATGAACCCCGCTTTCCCTTCTCTAGTAATCTGCATCCCTGTTGCGGTTTCGGCAATGCACTGGAGATGATTCCGAAGTCAAATACTGATCGTCGCCGAAGCTATAGATAATTTAAGACTTAGTAGGCGATATGCTTTGGGGAATTACCGGCCGCCGGAGACGTGTATACTGTCGTGGACTTCTCCAACAGGGCCCTCCGGGGGGTGAGATTGTGGCGACGCCGGCGAGCTTGAATCAAACCTGGCGTTTCGGTGTCTACGAAGTAGACTCGCGAAAGGCGGAGTTGCGCCGCGACGGCAAGCCCGTCAAAATACGGAAGCAATCCCTCCTCATTCTGGTTTATCTCGTCGAACATTCCGGCGAGATCGTCACGCGCGAAGAATTGCGCCGGGTTCTGTGGCCTTCCGATACCTTCGTAGACTTCGACCACAGTCTGAACACGGCGATCATGAAGCTACGCTACGCCCTGGCCGACTCAGCCGATACACCTCTCTATATTGAGACCATCCCCAAACGGGGCTATCGCTTCATCGCTCCTTTAGCCACGATGGGAGATGGGCCCGCATATCGGGAGGAGGTTCCGAATGGCGCGAGAAACGGTCTGACGTTCACGGACTCGCTGAATATCGGAAATAGAAATGAAGGAGTAGAGCCGTTTCCGGGCGATGCGGAGGCGGCCGGACCGCAGTCTAAAGCAGGCGCCGGGCCCGCGCGCGAAACGAGTGCCGCAAAGGCGCCGGAAGGAGAAACGCGGATACCAGGGAGGAGGTGGGTACTTGCCACCGTTGTTTTGGTTATGGGTGGGGCCTTGGTGATATGGCTCTGGCCCCGGCATCAAACCAAGCCGCTCACCAACAAGGACACCATTGTCCTGGCCGATTTCGACAACAAGACGGGTGATACGGTATTCGACGACACGCTGAAGCAGGGACTCTCGGTGCAACTTGGGCAATCGCCCTTTCTAGCCCTGATTTCCGAGCGCAGGGTGAATGAGACATTAAAGCTGATGGGCCGTCCCGCTGGGGAACGGTTGACGCCGGAGGTCGCAATTGAGGTCTGCCAGCGCACGGGCAGCAAGGCGATGATGACGGGCTCGATCGCGGGACTAGGCGGCCAATACGTGATTGGCATGAAGGCGTTGAATTGCATCTCGGGCGATGTACTGGCGCAAGCGCAAGAGCAGGTGGCGAGCAAGGAAGCGGTGCTCAAGGCTCTGGACGACGTCGCCATCAGCATGCGGAGCAAGCTGGGCGAGTCGCTCATCTCGGTGGAGAAATACGACACGCCGCTGGAAGAAGCGACTACACCATCTCTGGAGGCCTTGAAAGCCTATAGCCTGGGACGGAGGACGTTCTATGCGGAAGGGGAGACCGCCTCTCTGCCTTTCTACAAGCGGGCGGTAGAACTCGACCCGAATTTTGCCATCGTCTACTCTGCGATGGCGAGTGTGTACAACGACCTCAACGAATTTGGGTTAATGGCCGAAAATCAACGCAAGGCTTACGACCTGCGGGAGAAGGTGAGCGAAAGGGAGAAGTTCTTGATCGAAGGACAGCGGTACTTTTTCGTGACAGGAGAGTTGGAGAAAGCGGCACAGGTTTTTGAACTTTGGCAGCAGACCTATCCGAGAGACGATGTCCCTTGCAGAGGCCGGGGGGTCGTTTTGATTCGGCTTGGAAACTGGGATAACGCATCGGAAGAAATGCGACAGGCGTTGCGTCTGGAGCCAAATAATGTGAACAACTATGTAGACTTAGCCGCTTCCTACGCGGCCCTCGACCGGCTGGATGAGACGGAGGCGGTGCTCAAGCAAGCAGAGGAGCGCAAGCTGGAGGGTGAGTTTCTGTTCACATTCCGCTACTTGTTGGCGTTTCTGAAGGGCGATGCAGCGCAGATGGCGAAGTCGGCCTCAGCCGCCATGGGTAAGCCGGGCACGGAAGGCCTGTTACTAGCCGCGGAAGCGGACACGGAAGGTTGGTACGGCAAGCTGAAAAGCGCGCACGAACTGACCGAGCGGGCGATGGATTCCGCCCAGCGCAACGAAGCCAAAGAAACGGCCGCCGGATATCAGGTTCAGGCAGCATTGCGCGAGGTGGAATTCGGGAACCGGGAGCAAGCTAGCGTCGACGCCAAGGCGGCAGTGAAGCTGGCCCCGAACCGGGATGTGCGAGCCGTGGCAGCGCTGGCGCTGGCGCGGGCAGGCGATACGGGAGCGGCGGAGAAGCTGGCGGCCGAACTCGACAAGGCATTCCCGCTGGACACGCTGGTGCAGCGGGAGTGGCTGCCCACGATCCGGGCGTCGGTCGCCCTGGAACGCAAGGACCCGAACCAGGCAATCGAATTATTGAAGGCGGCGAGAACGATCGAGCTTGGCATTCCCTCGAACCTCGCCGGTGCCCTGTGCCCAGTTTATTTGCGTGGCGAAGCCTATCTCATGCTCCACGACGGCAACCGGGCGACAGCGGAATTTCAGAAGTTCATTGACCACCGGGGAGTGGTGATGAACTTCCCGTGGGGCGCGTTGGCCCGCCTCGGCCAGGCACGTGCTTACGGCCTGCAGGGCGACACGGCCAAAGCCAAGAGCGCCTATCAGGGTTTCCTCACCCTTTGGAAAGATGCCGACCCTGACATTCCCATCCTGAAGCAAGCCAGGGCAGAGTATGGAAAGCTGCAGTAACTTCGTAACGCACGAAACGATCCATTCACGCCGCTCACAGAGGTGCAGATTCCCTTGAGTGGTTCGATGTAAATCAGATACTCTGCAAGCGAGCACGAGTGAGGGAGATCGATACCCCCACACACGAGAGCGAAAACTCCTATATATAATTGATAATAATAGAGTTATTGGTGGAGGCGGCGGGAGTCG
>Ga0181520_10001926_pt1 | contig 40635 bp, 43 predicted proteins | sample PEATcosm2014_Bin_29_FD_132451 | JGI IMG/M metagenome (GOLD analysis project Ga0181520, IMG submission 132451) | Peatland microbial communities from MTU Mesocosm Facility, Houghton, MI, USA - PEATcosm2014_Bin02_30_metaG | ecosystem: Environmental > Terrestrial > Soil > Wetlands > Peat | place... | reverse complement strand
TCGCGTGGGATATATTCCGCTTGCCGTCGTTTTCGGTCAGAGGCCCGTGCTGTTTGCCCTCACCGACCAACCTGGGGAATTAAAACCGGCTGAAACTGGGGAAGGACTGGACGGCGGTAACATTTCTGTATATCATTAATGTCAACAAGGACACCTAGTGACATGACGATGGCTGATGGAAGCAAGGATAATTATGTTTTTCGATCATAGCGCTGCACGAGCGGCATTACATCAAATAATTATTACAGGATTTTTTGTTGTAACTTTGGCTGCCTATATCACGATAACCTTAATTAATCCGCCGGTTAAAATCATTCATCCCGATGCGCTCCGGTTCACGGCTATATTTCAACAACAGTATGACGCTGTAAAATCTATCCGAAATGTGCCAAAAGCCGTCGTTCATGGATTACGAAGATGCAATGGATATGATTGGTCTCGTGGCCGCATAACAAATTATTTAGCTTTTGGAGTTGAGGCATTGGTTCGCAATCACTTACCATTCCCATTTATAAGTTGGCTGACAATGGCTCTTTTATTAATGAACGCAGCCATCCTTGCTCGGATATTAACAAAAGAAGTAAAGGCTAATAACGATATTAAGCAAATATTGTTTTGCGTGACGGCATTCGCTCTGACGATTAACCCTTTTTTCATTTCCGGCTATATGATGCAATTTATTTATCCTAAATATTTATGCGTTACTTTTATGCTTTTTTTTGTGTTATTTAAGCGGCGATTACTTAGAGCGTCTGCCATTGCTGGAGCGATGTTTTCTGATGAAATTGGATTGGTTTTTTCGATGGTAGCTGTGTTTTTTATTGTTTTTAATTCATGCATGCGAGTACGCCATTGCTACAACTTTTACAAAACCAAAATAGCAATTTCCTTGCTCTCCGGACTTTTATCAGCTTTCGTAATATTGGGCCTATATTTTGGTATTCTTCATTTAATATTTGGGCAAATTCCCATCGTAATTAAGTTCGGTTTTGCTTCCCATCTCCCCATGAAAATCATTCTGCGATACGCAATGTACTCCATATATAACGTGAGTTTTTTGACAATAGGCAATATTGGGATAATTATTTTCTTTACCACCTTAGCACTGGGTATCCTAAAAGAGATTCGCGAATATCACCATAATTATGAGATGCAAAAGAAAAATGATTCAGGCCATCCTCTGTATTTAATTAATAGAAATTTACAGATTTATGCCGTGGCTATTTTTATTGTCCTTTTTGTTGTTATCGTGATGTATAAGGGTTCGATTAGCTTTTTCTATTATGGTTACCCCATTTCCATGTTAGTGGCATTTGTTGCGTTCTCATCCCTTATCAAATGTATCCGGCCTAAAGTGGTCATAATAGCGTTATCTGTCATTGCATTGTCTTTGTTTATAAGATTGCCAGACACGTTCCGTATGATTAAAACTACATGTATCAATGATTGGCTAAGTAATGGATCGGTTAATCCGGAGGAGTTCCATAAAATCGAAATGGCAATTAACGAAATCAGAAACTCAGGACATTCTCAAGTATTTGATGTTATCGATAATGGCAAAGATATAAATTGGGCAGATTACGCCTATGGAAAACAATATTTCCCGGTTTCTGGGATCGTAAAGATATTGATATGGCCGCGTAAAATTAATCATTTTGTTGTCACGGGGCAGATTTGATGACTGAAACTATTACTAAAAGTGATTCAAATATAAAAATGATAAGCGTTGTAACCCCCTGCTTCAATGAAGAGGAGAACGTAGAATTAGTTTACGAGCAGGTAAAAAGGATTTTTGAGACCCTGAAGAAATATAGGTATGAACATATTTTTATAGATAACGCATCGACGGATAAAACGGTCACCATTTTGAGATCATTGGCTCAAAAAGATAAAAATGTAAAAGTGATACTGAATGTCAGAAACTTTGGCCATATCAGGTCCCCCTATTATGGATTAATCCAGTCGCAAGGCGATGCCAGTGTGCTTTTGGCAGCGGACTTGCAGGACCCTCCGGTGTTGATCGTGAATTTTATTCGTAAATGGGAAGAAGGCTACAAGGTCGTTCTTGGGATTAAAACCGATAGCGAAGAGTCTCGTGCGATGTTCACCATCCGGAGAGCTTATTACAAGCTGATCACTGCGATCGCTGAAACCAAACTCGTCAAGAACAACACGGGTTTCGGCCTATACGACAAATGTGTCATTAAAATACTCCGGCAGATCGATGAGCCATACCCGTACTTGAGAGGGCTTATTTCGGAGATAGGCTTTGAAAGCGCCATGATTGAATACACTCAGCCAAAAAGGATACGGGGAATATCAAAAAATAATTTTTACACTCTTTACGACATAGCGATGCTCGGGATTACAAATCATTCTAAAGTGCCACTCAGGCTTGCGACATTCATTGGGTTAGGTGTGGCCTGCCTCAGCTTGCTAATTGCCATAGGCTATCTAGTGGCGAAATTAATATTTTGGAATTATTTTTCCATAGGTATTGCGCCATTAATATTTGGCATTTTCTTTTTTGCTTCTGTTCAGCTATTCTTTCTTGGCATTTTAGGGGAATACATCGGGAATATTTATACCCAGATTTTGAAAAGACCGTTAGTAATTGAAAAAGAACGTCTCAACTTCTAAGACACATACATCCCATCATTAAATAAATTGGCCTACGTTAACGATTTTGTCGTGAGGTCTATAGCTTCCTTCAGATCCACGGTTTCCAGAAGACCTAGTTCTGATCGTGCCCGCTTGGTCAAAGGTACATATTGCTCCACAGGTTTGTTGTGAATTGGTTTTTTTTCTACTCTAATTTCCACACCTTTATTTACAACATCGCGCACAGTCTCGGCCAACGCTTTAATAGAAATACGATTTTCTGAGCCAACATTGTAGGGATAGCAATCTTTGCCTTTAAGCAGAATGGTCCAAAGCCATTCCGCCAAATCTCTCCCATAAAGGTAAGATCGGTAAGGTGTACCATCTCCTAGTACCTTGATAGGGCCTCCTTTAAGAGCATCACGGATGAAATTCCCGATGGCATAAGTGCCATCGAAATCCATATAGGGGCCAACAAAAGAGAACCCTCGAGCTATCTTGGTTCGAATGTTATGCTCTTTCGCATAGAGGGCGCAGAGAAATTCCGCAACTCGTTTTGCTTCACCATACACAGAAAGCGAAGATGCTGGATCAGGCGAACCCGGATAGTCTTCCGGGATATGGGTTATATCTTCCGGCTGCTTTCCGTACACTGCACCTGAGCTGGTCAGTAAAAATTGCCTTATACCGCAAGATTTGGCGAACTCAAGTGCCCTTTTGGTCCCTTCGACAATAACGTTAAACACCAAAGCGGGATTATCTCTCGAGACGGTTACGCTGGTGTCCGCTGCCGCATGAATCATATGGGAAAAGTCGCCTTTTGGAAAATCAAACGAACAAATATCCCCTTCGTGCAAAAAGACAGCTGGATTGGAAGTTAAACGTGGTCTACGGAGGCGAAAACTTGCCGCATTCCTAGTTAGGACTACTGCAGTTGCGTCCAAATGGTGTCGTCTATTGACTTCAAGGAAGGTTTCGAGAAGCCAGCAACCGAAGAATCCAGTGCCGCCAGTAAGAAAAATTCGCCCATTCCTTAATCCTTGCCAAATTTCGTCATTCATTGGAAGGTTTTGCAGGATTATTTATGTCCCTTCCATTTCCACAGGTTTTGCCAAGGGTTCCATATCGGTCATAGGCCGTCCGAAAGCAATTTTAGGATAAGTATTGACGAATTCCCCAATTTTGACTTCTAGAAGAAAGGGGCGAAGTGGACGGCTCCACATTTTTTGAAGTGCGCGATTGACATTGGAAGGCTTATCTACTCTGGCGGCGTCGATGCCGTAAGCTTTAGCGATACGGGCAAAATCTGGGGCGCTGTATCCCCAATAGGTAGAGCGGTACACGGATTTAAAATAGCTCTCCTGGAATTGGCGAACCATTCCCAAGCAGTTGTTATGAAGTATGACCATTTTAATCGGAAGATTATGATGCACAACAGTCTCTAATTCTTGGATATTGAGCTGGAACCCGCCATCACCGGCAATCACCACGTGAGGTTTATGTGGATAAGCGAACGCGGCGCCAATCGCGGCTGGAAGACTGAATCCCATTGCTCCCATGCCGCCGGATGTGATGAATTGCTGTCCGGAATGCAACCTTAACGATTGCGCCGCCCACATCTGGTGCTGGCCGACGTCCGTTAGGTGAACCAATGCTTTTTGAGAGGTGACCGAAAGCTGATGCATGAAAACATTCGGGTTGATCCCTTTAATCCTATGGAGCTCGGCCGTATCCGGCCATTGCGATCGCATGCGGTCAATTTCTCTCAGCCAATCCTTTCGCGAATAAAACTGTTTCTTCCATTTCAAAGCTGCACTTAGGAAGTCGTTGATATCGGCATTTACGGCATGACAGCCGCCCACCCGATTGTTTATCTCCGCAGGATCGCAGTCCACATGGTAAATGAGTCGATCTTTTCGAAATGATTCTGTGTCAGCTCCCGTCTGACGAATGTCCAGGCGGCTTCCGATAACAAGAAGAAAATCCGCCCGTCCAATGGCCAGATTGGCCCATCGATTGCCATAGCTGCCGATCATTCCCACTTGTAAAGGATGTCCATAGGGCAGCGTATCGACAGCCATTAAGGAATAAACCGTTGGAACACCTGATGCTTCGATGAAGCGACGTATCAACGGGATGGAACGTGATGAGCGAACGCCCCCACCAGCCAGAATCAGCGGTCTTTGGGAATTATTGAGCGCTGTCAGGACTTCGTCAATCTTTTTGCCGGCAACAGGTTGACGTTCTTCAACCTTAATTCGAGTTGGCTTGGGAAAATTGATGTTTGCCCTTTGAATATCCATCGGAATATCCACTAGAACTGGTCCGGGTCTGTCGGAAAGCATTATTCGAAAAGCCTTTTCCATAGCGGAAGGAAGATGTTCCGTAGTCGTAACTCGCATCGTCGCTTTAGTGATCGGAGCTGCCATGGCAGCTATATCGGTTTCCTGGAATCCGAATTGCCGAACGAGGCGTTTCCCTCTTTGTTCGTAACTGTTTACTTGTCCGGTGATGAAAAGTGCCGGAGAAGAATCAAAATAACAGCTACCGATTCCAGTTAATAAGTTGGTAGCTCCTGGGCCACTGGTTGCCATGGCGACGCCTGGGATTCCACGGAGCCTTCCCATTGAGTCAGCTGCGAATGCGGCGGCCTGTTCATGGTGCATACTGACAATCTTGATCTTGCCGCGATTGTGCAAGGAATCAATCAAATGCGTGATCATTCCTCCAATGACTTCGAAGACATGTTCTACACCTTGCGCATGCAAGAAATCAGCAACGTAATCGGATGCTTTCATTTTTTGAAGAAAGAATGGAATTGGTCAATGACAAACGATATCATCTCATCGTTTATCCCGGGGTAAACACCGATCCAAAAAGTCCCGTTCATTATTTTATCGGAATTGGCCAGATCTCCCGCCACTCGATGAGGAATGTCTTTAAAATAGGGCTGTCGTATAAGATTTCCTCCAAACAGAAGACGCGTGCCGATCTTATGCTCGTTGAGATATCCCGTGAGGTCTTCGCGCTTAAAAGAAGCTTTCTCTCGGACAGTAATAGGAAAACCGAACCAGGCGGGATCGGAATTAGCAGTTGCCTGCGGCAGGATCAAAACATCTTCAAAACAGGAAAGTCCTTCTTTCAATCGTTTGAAATTGTATTTTCTGCGCTCAATGAAATAATTCAGTTTATCGAGCTGGGCTACTCCTACGGCAGCCTGCATATCGGTGGCTTTCAAATTGAAACCTACATGGGAATAGGTGTATTTGTGATCGTAACCGTATGGCAGATCGCCTGATTTCCAATCAAAACGTTTGCCGCAGGTGTTGTCGGCTCCGGGAGCGCACCAGCAGTCGCGGCCCCAATCCCGGAAAGATTCCACAATCTTCCGTAGCTGGGAATCGCGGGTTGCTACCGCTCCCCCTTCACCCATAGTGATGTGATGTGCCGGATAAAAAGAAAATGTGGAAAGATCCCCAAAACTGCCAACCATGCGATTTTCATATGTGGATCCTAACGCGTCACAGGAATCCTCAATCAGCCAGAGGTTATTTTTTTGAGCGAATGTGCGGACCTGGTTAAGATCAAAAGGATTCCCAAGCGTATGTGCGATGATAATGGCGCGGGTCTTATTGGACAGGGCTGTAGGAAGACGTTCAGCGATGATGTTGTAGGTACCCATTTCCACATCAACAAACACCGGGACAAGCCGGTTTTGAATGATTGGATTCACCGTTGTAGGGAATGAAGTCGCGACTGTTATTATTTCATCCCCTTCCCGAAGGCGGCGGGTTCCCAGAGCAGGAGAGGTAAGGGCAGAAACCGCCAGCAGGTTGGCTGAAGAGCCGGAATTCGTCAGAATCGCATGTCCAACGCCAATTCGCCGAGCGAATTGTTTTTCAAAAGTCTCCGCAAACCGGCCGGTGGTCAGCCAAAAATCAAGCGCAGAATCGACAAGATGAATCATTTCGCTTTCGTCAAAAACCTTCCCTGACGGTGGAATGGGGGTCACCTCTGGAATAAAAGGTTTTGGCGCGTGCTTGAAATTAAAATAATTCCGGACAGCCCGGAAAACTTCTTCCCGCAGATTCTTTTCCCTGGAAACCTCTGATGCCGTGGTCTTCATAAATTAAGGTGATTTTTTGATAGAAAGACAATATGCCAATTAACGAGAAATTATAGCATAGACACAAAATGCATTTCAGCCAAAGCTCCGATACGAGCTTCTTGGATTCCAGCGCCTTGCCTTGACCTTTGCGACAGCAGCAGCTCTTGTTTTGCTTGCCTGGGATATTTGTAAGAAAATACGGTACTTTAGTAGGGACGTTTCTGAAGGTCCAGCAGCCGGAATTCCTTCATTGCACCTGACATGTGAACACGCGAAAAGCTATTGACATACGCTCAAAATTCGTAGAAAATTGAGTCTATGGATTACATAAATCGTCAAATTGAAGAGTATTTACGACACTCTCTGGAGCGCAATAAGAGCGTTCTGCTTCTTGGTCCCCGTCAGACTGGCAAGACAACTCTTCTGGACCATCTTCATAAAGATCGCATGATATCACTTGTCAAACCGTCCATGCGACAGCGATATGAAAAAGATTCATCACTTCTGGAAAAGGAAATAGAGTCGCTGCCGACTTCAAATAAAAAACTTCCAACCATTTGTCTGGATGAAATCCAGAAAGTGCCGGCCTTGTTTGACTCACTGCAGGACCTGATCGATCGCAGAAAAGCGAAATTCGTTCTAACCGGATCTTCGGCTCGAAAGCTGCGCCGGGGACCGTCGGTTAATCTGCTCCCGGGGCGTGTTGTATCTCTGCATCTCGATCCATTGTCCCTGGTCGAGGCTCCCGCCATTTCTCTTGAGAATCGTCTCTTATTCGGGGAACTGCCGGGTATCTTCGGAACAAAGGCTACGGAGGACAAGGAAGCCGATCTGAGGTCTTATGTGACCACCTATCTCGAAGAAGAAGTCCGTGCCGAGGCGATAGTACGAAACCTGGCTTCGTTTGCGAGATTCCTTGAACTGGCAGCTTCGGAATCGGGCAAAACGGTTAACTTCAGCAAGCTTTCTCAGGAGATCGGAGTGGCGCACACAACGATCATGTCGTATTACGAAATTCTCGAAGACTGTCTTATCGTCGAAGGAGTCGATCCCTGGACGCAGAGCAAAACTCGAAAGAAACTCACAAAAGCCCGCAAGTATATGTTTTTCGACAGCGGAGTGCGCAGAGCGGCCGCTGGTGAGCCTCCTGCGCTTGTTCTATCACGCGCCGGAGATCTATTCGAAGAATGGGTCGGGCTTCAATTGATCAGGCTGGCGCGCAATACCGTGCCTGCGGCTCGAGTTCACTTCTGGCGGGACCCGGACGGCCCTGAAGTGGATTGGGTTATTCATAGAGGGGAGGAACTGATCCCAATCGAAGTAAAATGGTCGGAAGCTCCGTCTGCCAGAGACATCAAACACCTGGTTGTCTTTATGAGAGAATATCCCACGGCTGGAAAAGGATACGTGGTTTGCCGTACGCCGCAACGTTTTCGTCTTTCGCCTGCCATCGAAGCCATTCCCTGGGAAGATATCCCGGAACTCTTCAAATCTACTGGATAGGTTGCTGGCGAAGGTCCCGCCACAGCGGCCGGAATTCCTTCATTGCTCTGAATACGACGGGTTTAATTGGAAAGAAGAGGCTCAAGGCGGCGTTCGACTTCCGCAACAAAAGCCTTTGCTTCACGGAGAGCATTTTCCGCGACATCGAGTTTGCTCCTGGCCTTGTTCAGATAACCCGTCAGAAGTTCGCGTGTGGTTTTATCCAAGGGGGATTCCTTCATTCAGGACATTTCTCATAAAGGGCGTCGGTATAGCGGCCAGGCGCTCGAATTGATCGCGGGCAAAGATTTTAAGCGATATCAGCCGGCCCGTCGAGATACAGACATCCACCACGGCATCATAAAGATGATCTACCAGATCCTGTTTCCGTTCCGGGACTACAAGTAAAATATCGTAATCGGAGTATGGCTTGTCATCGCCGCGCGCCCGTGAACCAAAAAGAATAATCTTCTCGATACGCGGCCGGAGAGCGGCTATGCGATTTAAGAAATCTTGAATAACCGGATCAATTTTTGACATCGGCTAATTGTACACTTCGCATACATCTGGATCAAACGGCTATTTCAATGACCGGCGCATTTTGCGAAGGTTCATTCGGCGAAGAATCGTTTCTTATTCGGGGAACTGCCGGGCATCGTCGGAACAAAGGCTATGGAGGACAAGGAAGCCGATCTGAGGTCTTATGTGACCACCTAAGCGTTTTCGTCTTTCACCTGCCATCGGATGGGATTTACAAAACTATTCCTAAAGCCTCACAATCCTTGTCCAGCTGTATAAGTCCATTGAACAGGAAGTCGAATTCTTCCGGCGCTTGTGATTCGCCAATATAAAAAGCGCCTAATACCTCGCGCAGACGCAGCAATTCGCGTAAAGGCTTTTTGCCTTGATTTGCTGAAACTGTCAGATCGATCAAATCAAATGCGCGTTCCAGTGATCGAATTCTCAAATTTGCGTCGTTCTCGCGCAGCCATTTTCGCGTGCGCATCAATTCGGAAGCAATGTTGAGCAGCTGTTTCGAATATGGATAGGAGCGCCATTTCTCTACTGACAGGCCGGGATGGAATCGAGGGGTCATCCCAGCAACCCATCCAAAACCCGGCCCATCTTTTCCCGTATCCGCTTATCTTTCACTTCCATTGAATGATTCCCGGCAGAAGGCCGAATGTTGATCATGGCCGTATAAACTATCCGCTGATCACCCTTTTTGTCCGGGAAGATGTTCCCTCCCCATAAATCCGCCTGATCAGAACCCTGCTCCAGAAGCACGGCTTCCGCGTCGGCATGCAGTTCCCCGCCAAGCACAAGAACACCTCTACGAACGTCGACGACAAACTTGACCATGTCGGGGAACGGGTTATTTAAAAACCTTTGAAGATAATCGCGAGATATTTTTGTTCTGATAATTTCAATCATGGGATATTCATTACGTCCGATGCTCTTTGAGATCATATCACAGCAGCCAGAATTCTTTCATGGCTCTCCCAAATGACGTGACATTTGGCCCCCGTCTGGGAGCCGGCGGTACGCGGCTTATGAGAAACCGGCATGGATGATATCCGGTATCAAATCTTAACGTTAATATATATGCGCGCCGGCCGGGAAGGCCGTTCAAATGGGAAGATGCTTTGGAGGTCTTCCAACCCAATCAGAAAGTCCGTGAAGGAAGGAGGTACAGGCCAGCGGTGCTGCCGGAAAGACTGTCGGCGGTTTTGATCCAATCCGTCCTCCAAAATTTCCTTTTTTTCCTCTTCGGTTAGTCTCATTGAATTGTCTTTTTGATTGCGTCTAATTCCGATTCTCTGTTAAACAATTTAAAATAATCCCTTACGAGGTCCCAATCCAGGGTGCCTGCATTCCGGGCAATCAAAGCTTCTATATCCGCCATATCCCGGGGAACTTGCTGGGGATCATTGGAACTGGATTGAATTTTCAGGCCAATGAGGTCTTCCGGTTTCAGCACTTTAACCGAACAGCCAAGCACTTCTTTTCGTCCTGCCCGCTGCATCATCGCCAAAGCGTATTTGCGGTGTGCCAGCAGAAAATCAACCTGTCCAAAATCGGGGTCGCTGGAGATATAATTCGCCGCGTCATCCGATTTATGGATGCATCGATACCCCGAAGCCTTCATTATTTCGTCGACGTCATCGAATTGCGTCAGAAGGATGAGAAAATCAGCACCAAATGTCGTTCTCGCAGCGCCCGAAAAATAAAGAGCCAATCCCCCCACTAAAGCGAAATCTATCCTGCGTTTATCAAATTCCGAAAAAATCAGCGGAAGAACCCTGGAAAATTTCATTGGTATAGAGATTATATCCTATTATCAAAATCTATCGCCGAACGGGCATTTTTCGGAGGTCCCACCACAGCTGGCAGAATTCTTTCATGGCTCTGAAAATGACGTGACATTTGGCCCCCGTCTGGGAGCCGGCGATCCGGGGTTTGTGCGAAACAGGCATGGAGGCTACCCGGTATCCCGCGCGGATCGCTTTGGTCAGAACCTCGGCGTCGATCAGCGCTCCGGAGGTATTCAATTGTATCCTGTCGAATAGTTCGCGTCGATAAAGCTTAAAGGCGCAGTCCACGTCGCGTACGCGCAGGCCCATGAAAACACGAAGGGCGAGAGCGAATATGGCCGCATTAAGTTTTCTGTGCCAGGGATCGGCGCGATGAGCGCGGTATCCGGATACGATGTCCGTATCCGATGTCCTTGCCGCTAATTCAGGCAGTTCATTGAGATCAAACTGCCCGTCTCCATCCGTATAAAATACCCAGGGCATTTTTGCCGCTCGGAACCCGGACTTGAGAGCCTCGCCATAACCTTTATTGGTTTCGTGCCTGACCAGGCGGACTTTTGAGTTTTCGCGCGCGAGACTGCGTACAATTTCCGATGTCCGGTCTTTGCTGCCGTCATCAACCACGACGATTTCGTAATCTTTGGCGGTTTTAGGAGCCACGCGCAGGGCCTCGCGGACTACGCGTTCCACATTCGCTTCTTCGTTGTAGGAAGGAAAGAAAATCGACAGGCCTTCAAGAATCATTATTTCGCAGTTCGTTCTGTCGCCGCTTCCACGATTTCGCGGGTGAGGCGGGGCATGTCATGCGGTTTCATGGGATTTGTTTTATCGGTATTGAATGCAACAGGCGGCCCAGTCTATAACGCACTGCGCCAGATTAACCGAAAAATGGATATCGTTTTCGGATGGATTTGTTCCTCCAGGATATCGAGCCTCGACGGCATAGGGCGTCAATTCTCCTGACTTTTGAACATCGGAAGGCAACTTGATTCGCGATTGTTCCAGAAGTTCCAAAAGCACATCCAGGTCGTGCGTTAGAGGGAATTCGATCTGATGAAATCGCAGAACTGCCTTGAGCGCTTTCTCGGCTGCCTGCTGGGCGTGAAAACAAATCTGAGACGCAAGAATATTTTGGTTTCCAATGCCTAACCTGGCGAGGGCGATGTCGCTTCGCGCATGTTCAAGCCATTCGCGGGCCGACCCCGGCGCTGTTTCAGGCGGCTTCATAAACAACCTGTCCGGTACGAAGAGCTTCCCGATATATAAGACCCGGAACATCGGATAACTGCTTGAAGCGACCTTCGGGAATAACCAGTATATCCATTGGCATCGAAATGCCTTTCAATGACTGGCGAATGCGTATACTTTCACGGCGGTTATCGGTTACAGTATCATCCACAATGACAAGCACATCAAGATCGCTGTTGGCATTCAATGTTTTTCTGATGTATGAACCAAATAAAATAAGTTTCTTTGGCCGGCTCACCTGAATGATGCGCTGGACTGCCGACTGGACTTTCTCTGTGGTCACTGCCCAAGAGTTAATCACGGAATTGATTATACTACGCATCGCTACAAGATTGATTCAGGATGGCTTCATTTTTGGGAGGCTCGTTCTGTAGCGGCTTCCACGATTTCGCGGGTGATGCGGGGCATGTCATACTCATAGCGCCAGCCGGGATAATGACTCTGGAACTTGCGCACGTCGCTGATGTACCAGATATGGTCGCCCGACCTGGACGTATCGCTGATTGTAAATTTCAGTTTCTTGCCACTCAGTTGTTCCGTCAGCGCAATAGCTTCGAGAACCGAGCAGTTGCTGTGGCGCGATCCTCCCATGTTGTAGACCTCTCCGCAGCGGGGTTTCTGGAAAAAATGCCAGAAGGCGCTGACAAGATCGCGGGAATGGATGTTGTCGCGCACTTGTTTGCCCTTATATCCGAAGATGGTATACGGCTTTCCAGTAAGCGCGCAAAATACTACATAAGCGAGGAATCCATGCAGTTCCACGCTGGAATGAGCCGGGCCTGTCAGGCAGCCGCCGCGAAATATCCCAGTTTTCAGCCCGAAGTAGCGGCCGTATTCCTGAGCCATTATGTCCGCCGCCGCCTTGCTCACGCCGAAAATGCTGTGTTTGGACTGGTCCAGCGACATGGATTCATCAATGCCGTGCCGCGCACAGGGATGCGATGGATCGACTTCCCAGCGTGTTTCATTTTCAATCAGGGGAAGGGTGTTGGGGCGGTCCCCGTAGACCTTGTTGGTGGAAGTAAAAATAAAGACAGCGTCCGGAGCAAACTGGCGGGTCGCCTCCAGAAGGACAAGCGTGCCGGTCGCATTTACCGAGAAATCAGTGAAAGGCTCGCGTGCGGCCCAGTCGTGGCTTGGCTGCGCGGCAGTGTGAATCACAAGGCTGATCTCTTTGCCGTAACGTTTGAACAGCCTGAATACGGCTTCCTGATTGCGGATATCAATGTCGTTAGCGGAAAAGCGCGGATATTTCTCCTTCAGCAGGCGGGTGTTCCATTCCGTTGAGCCTTGCCTGCCGAAAAAATATTCGCGCATGTTGTTGTCAATTCCGACAACGTCAAATCCCTTGTCATGAAAGAATTTGACCGATTCGCTGCCGATAAGACCTGACGAGCCTGTGATTAAAGCGACTGACATTTTATTCCCCTAATTGAATATCAGAGCCAGCTTGTCCCGGTTGTCCGTGATCCATCTGGCGATTTCTTCTACGATCTGTTCGACGGATGTGCGCGGTCTCCAACCGAAAGCATTAGCCGCTCTGGAATAGTCCGAGATGTACAGCGGGATATCAACCGCCGCCGTTTCAGCATCCGAACCGACCGCCATGTGATTCCCCGTAGAAACCTGGCAATGCGAAGTCAACTCGAGAAGCGAGGTGGATATTTCTCTTCCCCCTCCCGCGTTGAATACCCGGCCGGAAACACTGCTTATCTGCATAAGTTGTTTCTGAATAAGATCAAACAGGTCTCGCGGATGCAGCAGGTCCCTGACCTGCTTGCCCTTGCCTCCGAAGCCGGTATATTTCAATGGTTTACGGAAAATATGGTTGGCAACCCATAAAGTGAAAACGCCCTGATCCGTCCTGCCGAACTGGCCAGGCCCGGCGATTACGCCGCAGCGATTGATAACTGCCTTCAACCCGTAAGCATGGACGTATTCCTGCACCATCATTTCGGAAGCCAGTTTAGTCGCTCCGTAGAGCGAACGAGCCGTATCGGTAGGAAAGTCTTCAGAAATTCCTTTGCCGCTTATTCCGGGAAGCGCCTGATCCGGCGCAATTTCAAAACGCCTGTCAGTTTCCTTCAAAACGATGGACTTCAGCGGCTCAATGGAATAAACGCGGGACGTTGATAGAAAAATAACCTTGTCTACCCGGCTGCGGGCATATTCCAGGCAGTTCAAGGTGCCGGTAAGATTCGTATGCAGAAGGTAATCGGGTGATTCTGTCAGCCCGGCGAGCACGCTGGGTTCCGCGGAGGCTTCTATCATCAGATCAAACTTGCCCTGCAGCCGGCTAAAATCTCCCGGCTGGCGGATATCGCCGTGAATAAAGGTAATTCCTTTTTCCTTGAACAGCGGGACGTTGATTTCCGATCCGCGCCGGTGCAGGTTGTCAAAGGCGACAATTTCAGCCGCGGGATCGCCCTGCTTGAAAAGAAATGCAAGCTGCGAACCCACGAAACCTGCTCCACCGGTTATTAATATACGCATGTTTGTTTAATAGTCATGCTGGCAGAGGCGATTTATGGTGACCGACGTACCATTCAATAGTTTTCTGCAACCCATCGCGCAGGGGAGTCATTGCCTTAAATCCAAATTCTTTTTGCGCGCGCGAGGTGTCCAGGCGCCGGCGCGGTTGTCCGTCGGGCTTTGAGGAGTCCCACCGAATGCTTCCTTTAAATCCGCTCAGCTCTGCGATCAGGCTCGCCAAAGAAGCAATATCCATTTCCTCACCGGCTCCCAGATTTACAGGTTCCGGTTTGTCGTACTTTTCCGCTGCCAGTAGAATCCCTTCAGCGGCGTCTTCCACATAAAAGAATTCGCGCGTGGCTTCGCCTGTTCCCCAGAGAACAATTTCCCCGCTTCCAGACTCCCGGGCATCCACGCATTTGCGGATCAGCGCGGGAATCACATGGGAGGTTTGAAGGTCGAAATTGTCGCGCGGCCCATAAAGATTCACAGGCAACAAATAGATGGCGTTAAAACCGTACTGCGCGCGATATGCCTGCGCCTGGACAAGCAGCATCTTTTTAGCCAGCCCGTAAGGCGCGTTGGTCTCTTCCGGATACCCGTTCCAAAGGTCATCTTCCTTGAACGGGACAGGCGTGAATTTAGGATAGGCGCAGACGGTCCCCGCCTGAACGAATTTATCGACTTTGGCCAGCCGGGAATATTCCATCAACTGGATGCCCATGACCGCGTTGTCATAGAAAAATTTGCCTGGATACCGCTGGTTGGCGCCTATCCCGCCGCAGACAGCGGCGAGATGAATGACCATGGTTGGTTTGGATTCGGAAAGCAGACGTTCAATGTTTTCAGCCTTTCGCAGGTCATAGCTGACGGAACGTGGCACAGTAATCTGCCTGCAGGAACGTGAACGCAGTTTATCGACTAAAGCGGACCCGAGAAATCCGGCCCCTCCGGTTACAATGACCCGTTGATTGGTCCAGAATTTATCCGACACGAACCCTGGTCCTCGTCAATTTCTGGAAAGGAGTAAGTTCCGGTTCCCTGCCTTCAGCAAGGCGGAGATCGGACTCTACCATGATCCGCACGAGTTCTTTGAATTTAACGCGCGGCTGCCATCCCAGGATGCGTCTGGCTTTCGCGGCATTCCCGACAAGAAGGTCGACTTCCGCCGGACGGTAGTATCGGGGATCGATTTTAACGTACTTCTTCCAATCAAGCCCGACAAGACTGAAAGCTTCTTCCACGAATTCCTGCACCGTGTGCGTTTCGCCTGTAGCAATAACAAAATCATCCGGTTTTTCATGCTGCAGCATACGCCACATCGCTTCCACATATTCCGGAGCATAGCCCCAGTCCCGCCGCGCTTTCATGTTTCCAAGGTACAGGACCTGGTCCAGTCCGGCCTTGATACGCGCCACCGCTCGCGATATCTTTCTGGAAACAAATGTCTCTCCACGGCGAGGAGATTCGTGATTGAAAAGTATTCCGTTACAGGCGAAAAGCTTGTACGACTCCCGATAATTCACCGTTATCCAGTAAGCGTAGAGTTTTGCGCATCCATAGGGGCTGCGCGGGTAAAACGGCGTTTTTTCGGATTGCGGCGTCTCAACGACCTTTCCGAACATCTCGCTGGAGGAAGCCTGATAAAAACGCGTATGGACGCCGCTCTCGCGGATAGCGTCCAGGATGCGCAGAGTTCCAAGCCCGGTAACGTCGCCTGTGTACTCCGGAATATCAAAACTTACCCTTACATGGCTTTGTGCGCCAAGATGATATATTTCTCCCGGTTTGACGGTTTTCAGGAGTTGATTCAGCGAGCTGCCATCGGTAAGATCGCCATAATGCAGATACAGCCTGGCATTCTGCTTATGGGGATCTTCGTAAATATCGCTCAGCCGGCCGGTATTAAATGAACTGGAGCGGCGGATAATCCCGTGGACCTCATAGCCCTTATTCAATAGAAGCTGGGCAAGGTAGGATCCGTCCTGTCCGGTGATGCCTGATATCAATGCTTTTTTCGTCATAGTGATAGATTTTACTAAATCCGTTATTTATAGCGGGAAGGAAGGTTCCGAAATGCGTTTGCCTTTGACACAAAAAAGTTAAAGCGGACTATATGGTATAGGGCGGCAAAACCGTCCTTCCAGTTGATCTTTTTACCCTGCAGGAATGATCTCGGATGGTATGAGATAGGGATCTCATAAACCCGCGCCTGGATTTTTGCCAGATAAGCGGTTAATTCGACCTCAATACCGAAACGCTCGGCGCGCAGATTCATCGACTTTAATATATCAGCGCGGAAAAGCTTATAGCAGGTTTCCATGTCCGTCAGATAAAGGCCTGAGCATAGATTGCTGAGGAACGTGAGAATGCGATTTACGAAATAATGGTAGGTGCGGTGAACCTGATAAGCCCCATGGCGGAAACGGCTGCCGTAAACCACATCCGCCTGGTCGGTCATAAGCGGTTCAAGAAGTTTCGGGATTTCCCGCGGATCATATTCGGAATCGGCATCCTGGATAATTATGAAATCTCCTGTGGCTGCGGCGATTCCGCGGCGCACCGCGGCGCCCTTCCCCTGATTCTTCTCCTGTTTGAGCAATATGAACCCGAATCTGCGCGACAAATCTTCAAGCATCTTAACGCCGCCGTCGGTGGAATGATCATCTACGAAGATCCATTCGCGCTCTACGGGACATGGGATATTCAGCAGAAGTTGAACAACGCGCTCAATATCGGCTGCTTCGTTGTAAACCGGGACGATAACGGAAAGTTTAGGCATTATTTTCCGAAGAAAGAACGGACCGCTTTTACAACCTGACGATGTTCCCGGGCGGTCATGTGCGGAAACAGCGGAAGACTCAAGGTTTCCGCTGCCAGAGCTTCTGATTCAGGGAAATCTCCGGCACGTCCACCCCATGATGCGAAAGCAGGCTGAAGATGCAGCGGGGCTGGATAATGCAGACCGGATGGTATGCCGTTTTTCTCTAAAAAGGATTTTAACTCATCCCTTCGTGTCGAGCGGATCGAATAAAGATGATAGATATGTTTCCGTTCGGGCGCGGTTTCCGGTAATTTTACAGGAAGGTCTTTGAACGCCACGTTATACGCTTTTGCCCATTTTGCCCGTTTTTCATTCCATATATTCAGGCGCGCCAATTTCAGCCGCAAAACAGCGGCCTGGATCTCATCAAGACGCGAATTCAGGCCGACAAAATCATGGTGATACTTGATCTTTGCGCCATGATTGCGCAGCGCACGTACTCGTTCATGCAGCGCCGGATCACTGGTAAGGACCGCTCCTCCGTCGCCGCAAGCTCCCAGGTTTTTTGTAGGGAAGAATGAAACGCAGGAGATACGGCCAAATGACCCGACCATTTTTCCCTTATAGGTGCTGCCAATGGCCTGAGCCATATCTTCGACAAGCGGAATATTGCGGTTTGCAGCAAGGCGAATAAGCGGATCGAGACTTGCCGGTTGTCCGTACAAATGAACGGCAATGATTGCTTTGGTTCTGGGAGTTAAACGCTGTTCCAGCAATTTTGGATCCATCCCATAAGAGGGGTTCTCGATATCAACGAATACAGGACGGGCGCCAAGGAGAGCAACCGGTTCCGCCGTAGCTATGAAAGTCATGGCCGGGACAAGGACTTCATCTCCTGGACCAATTCCCAATGCCATCAAAGCAATTAGTATTGCATCGGTTCCGGAATTTACGCCAACGGCAAAACCCACGCCACAGTAGCGCGCCAGTTCTTTTTCGAAGGCTTCTCCTTCCTGCCCGAGAATATAACCGCCGCTGGTAAAAATCCGGCGCAAAACCGGATCAAGCTGTCTGCGGATTTCGCGGTATTCCCGGCCCAGATCAACTATAGGAACGTTCATGATCTTGCCTTTTGAAAGTACGCGATGGTGCGCCTGAGTCCTTCCGCCAGCGTGACCTTTGGCTCCCATCTGAGAACCTGTCGTGCAATACGTATATCCGGCCTGCGAACCCTGGGATCGTCCTGCGGAAGAGGGCGGTAGATAATCTTGCTTTTTGTCCTGGTCTGGCGGCGGATTTCATCTGCCAGTTCCTTCAGCGTCATTTCATGCGGGTTCCCAATGTTTGCAGGTTCGTGCCGCTTGGACATAAGCAGTTTATACAAACCGTCAACCAGGTCATCGACATAACAGAAACTGCGCGTCTGGGACCCATCTCCATAGACGGTTATGGGCTTGCCTGAAAGGGCCTGGTCAATAAAGTTTGGTATAGCCCGGCCATCTTTAATCCTCATGCGCGGCCCGTAAGTATTAAAAATGCGCACGATTCTCACATCCACCTTGTGATAGCGGTAATACGCCATGGTCAATGCTTCAGCGAAGCGCTTGGCTTCATCGTAAACACCCCTGGGGCCTACGGGATTAACATTTCCCCAGTAAGATTCCGGCTGAGGGTTCACCAGAGGATCGCCGTAAACTTCCGAAGTGGACGCCAGAAGGAATTTTGCCTTTTTATCCTTGGCCAGCCCCAGAGCCTTGTGCGTGCCGAGCGCGCCGACCTTCAATGTAGGAATTGGGTATTCAAGATAATCCTGCGGAGAAGCGGGACTTGCGAAATGCAGTACAGCGTCAACCGGTCCCGGGACGTGAATATAATTTGTCACATCGTGCTTGATAAAAAGAAATCCCTTCTCGCCGAACAGGTGTTCAATATTCTTCAAATCTCCGGTCAAAAGATTGTCGATTGCAACAACAGAGTGGCCCTTGGCAATGAAATGATCGCAAAGGTGGCTTCCTATAAAACCAGCCCCGCCGGTAATCAATACCCTCATCGCGCTTTCCCCATTCCGTGATATTCAAAACCCAGAGCGCGTATCGCGTCGGGATCAAACATGTTTCTGCCATCAACAATCAAGGCATGCGACATTGAGCTTTTCATTTTTTTCATATTAAGCGTTTTGAATTCCGGCCACTCCGTTACCAGAGCCAGGCAGTCTGCGCCGTTCACAGCGTCATAGGCATTCTTGCAGAAAGTGACGCCTTTGACAACCGATTTAGCTCTGGGCATGGCGACTGGATCATAAGCCTTTACGCGAGCTCCTTTTGCCTGCAACCTTGTGACAATATCCAGCGCGGGCGCAAAGCGTATATCGTCGGTGTTTGGTTTAAAGGCGATTCCCAAAAGGGCGATCGTTTTCCCTTTCAAAATCCAGAGGGCGTCTTCTATCTTTTTAACAAAGTAAGCCCGCTGATCCTCGTTGACTTCCTTAGCGCCGCGAAGCAACTGAAAATCATAACCGACTTTGCGCGAAATGTAATAAAACGCCTCCAGGTCTTTGGGAAGACAAAAACCGCCGAAACCTATTCCGGAGTGCAGAAATGATCTCCCGATCCTGGGGTCAAGGCCCATGCCTTCAGCCACTCTGGTAGCATCCGCGCCAACCTGCTCGCATACGCGGCCCACCGAGTTGATGAAAGAAATCTTTACGGCCAGGAAAGAGTTTGAGGCATGTTTGATCAGTTCGGCGCTTTTAACGTCCGTGACAAGGAACTTCGCCTTCAGTGGAGCATAAAGACCCATCATGATTTTTTCGGCTTTTTTAGATTTTGCGCCGATGACAATCCGGTCGGGGTGAAGGAAATCATCCATGGCGGTCCCTTCTCGGAGAAATTCCGGATTGGAAACCATATCGAACGCAACGTTGTTCTTGTTATATCTGTTAATTGTCTTTTCCACATTGTCTCCAGTTTCCACTGGTACCGTGGACTTCTCCGCCACAACGACGTATTTCTTAAGATTCGCGGCAATATCTCGCGCCACAGATTCTATAAAGGTAAGATCTGCGGAACCGTCGTCGGTGGGCGGAGTGCCTACCGCGATAAAGATTACTTCGGCATTCTTCATGCCTTCTGCGATGGAACCGGCAAAAGACAGCCGTTTTTTCTTCACATTTGTGTGAATGAGCTGATCAAGGCCGGGCTCATAGATCGGGATCCGGCCCTTTTTCAGGGCGGACACTTTAGAGATATCGTTGTCCACACATATGACATTGTGTCCTATTCCCGCCAGGCAGGCGCCGGTCACCAGCCCGACATAACCGCATCCAATCACGCAGACATTTTGTGGTTTCATTTATCGCTTCCTATTTTTGAAGTATTCATCCAGAGCTTCCTGCCATGAACGCATTTTCGGAAAACCATCCAGAGACCACATCCAGTTTTTCAAACCCGAAAATGACGGACGCAACGCAGCCAGTTTCAAATCGTTTTGCCTCATTACATGTAATGAAGCCGAAGTAAGTCCCTGCTTTCTGAGCGCATATTGTGCCATTTCCTCACGTGTGCAGAAACCGCTGTTAGTAACATGATAAATTCCGTACCGCCGGCTAGAAATGAGTAACGACAAAGACCTGGCCAGATCCAGCGTATATGTTGGAGCGCTTTTAATGTCGCTTAAGGCCGGGACTTTCCCTCCCTTCTCGGCAGTCTCAATGACCTTATCTATATATGTTGGCCGTCCGGTCCCGAAGAGCCAGGAAGTACGCACGATATAAAATTTACAGAGGAGATCCTTTACAATTATTTCCGCATCCCGTTTGGATTGCCCATAAACGCTTACAGGATTTGTCCGGTCGAATTCACAGTACCCGCCTTCAGGCGCGTCTTTGCCGTCAAAAACATAATCTGTTGAAATCAGGGCAAGCGCGCTGTCGAACCTCTGGCAGGCCAGAGCCAGGTTGCGCGTCGCAAGCGTGTTCTGCCTGTATGCTTTTTCCGGATCCGCCTCGCATTTGTCCACGTCGCTGAACGCGGCGCAATGGACCACCGCATCGGGATTGCAGCCGGAAACCGTATGATATGTTTTCGTGGGGTCAGTGAGATCGCAGTCCCTCCATTGAGAAGAGGCTACAAACCCGGGCCGTTTTCTTCCAAGCCCGATCAATTCGTTGTCCTGTTCACATGCATTCCAGACGTCACTGCCGAGCAGTCCGGAAACTCCGGTAATTAAGATTCGCATCCTATTTTTTGGTTTTTGTCAGTCGTTGGCCATATTGTCTGGCGAAGTACTTTTTATACTCACTGGATCCGCTTGTCAGAGGTTCCCACCATGCCCGATGATTCTCATACCATCGGATCAAATCATCAAACCCTTCGTCAAAATTAATTTTGGTCCGCCAGTTCAACTCGCTTGCCATTTTTTTAATATTCATTGCGTAGCGCCGGTCGTGTCCCGGGCGGTCGGGAACAAACGTAATAAGCGATTCGGGTTTATTGAGATGTTTCAGCAGGCGTTTAACTACATCGAGATTTGCCGAATCAACACCAGTACCGATATTGTAAATCTCACCGATGCGGCCTTTGCGCAGGACCAGATCTATTCCCGCGCAATGATCTTCGACATGAAGCCAGTCGCGCGTATTCATGCCGTCCCCGTACAGGGGCAATGGCTGATCCGTAAGCGCGTGCGTGATGAAAAGGGGCAGGAATTTCTCAGGATATTGAAACGGCCCGTAATTATTCGCCGCGCGCGTGATAAGAACAGGAGACTCAAAGGTATTGGGATAAGCAAGAACCATCAGATCAGAGGGCGCCTTGCTTGCGGCATAGTGGCTGGAGGGATTTAATATCGAGGTTTCCGATGCCGCCCCCTGGCTTATGGATCCATAAACCTCATCCGTTGATATATGAAGGAACCTGGCCGTCTTTGCCTTGCGCGCGGCTTCGAGCAATACTTGAGTACCGATGACATTCGTGCGGAGAAAGGGCGCGGCGTCGTGAATCGATCGGTCCACATGCGTTTCAGCGGCAAAATTGACTATGGCATCCACATCAGGGCAAAGTTTTTCCACCAGCGTGGCGTCCGCGATATCCCCTTTTATAAACGTGTATCGCGGGTCTTTCTCCAGGCCCTCAAGATTCTCCAGATGGCCTGCATATGTTAATTTGTCCAGATTAACGATGCGGGTTACGTCTTTGCTTCGCAACATATAGCGGACAAAATGCGATCCGATAAAACCTGCACCTCCGGTAACAAGGAGTCTCATCTGGCCCACCATTCCCATGTACGGCGCACGCCTTCAGCAAACCCCACAGAAGGACGAAACTTCAGAATCTTTTTTGCCTTGGAGATATCCGCCACAGTTTTGCGGACATCACCGGCGCGCAGCGGGTAAAAGACCTTTTTTAAGGGGTATCCTGCGGCCTTCTGGATTTCAGCCGCCAACTCAAGGATCGAATAACTGCAACCGCAAGCGATATTGAACACTTCTCCGGATGTTCGTGCGCCGGCTTTGGAAGCAAGCAGATTGGCCTGAACGACTGTGTCAATGTAGGTGAAATCGCGTGACTGCCTGCCATCTGAATGGATCGCGAGAGGTTGTTTTTTGAGCGCTGCGCTCATAAATTGCGGGACGACTGTTGCGTACCGGGATTCAAGAGACTGCCGCGGCCCGAAGACGTTAAAATAGCGGAGCGACACGGTATCAACACCAAAGGTTTTGGTGAACATGACCATGTAGTATTCGGCAGTCAGTTTGGAGACCGCGTAAGGCGAAACAGGCGACGGGCGAAGAGTCTCCGCCTGTGGATAAGTCCTGTTGTCTCCATAGACGGACGAAGAGGAAGCGTATATCACGCGTTTGACGCGCGCTTCGCGGCAGGCCATCAACAATTTCAGCGTCCCGGTGATATTCGTGTCGTTCGAGGCCAGAGGATTATCGATCGAACGGGGCACCGAGCGGACAGCCGCTTCATGAAAGACGATATCGACCCCTTTGACTGCTGAGCGGACTTCGGACTTGTCGCGCAAGTCCCCCCGGGCGAACTCGACTTTGCGCCGGAACGATTCGATGTTTTCTTCTTCTCCCGCAGAAAGGTTGTCGAAAATGCGCACAGCGGCGCCGCGGCGCACGAGCGCTTCAGCGATATGGGAGCCGATGAAACCGGCGCCGCCTGTGACTAAATATTTCATGCTGCGGTCTTTCCTAGAAATATATTTAATTCGGGTTCAATCTCTTTGAATTTCTTCCCCTTCTGATCCTTGGCGGACAACACCGGATCAGATATCGGCCACTTGACGGAAATATCGGGGTCATTCCAGATAAGATCAACCTGATACTCCGGATCATATATATCCGTGCATTTATATTCGATTTCAGCCGATTCGCTGAGCACACAGAACCCATGCGCGAATCCTACAGGAACATATAACTGGCGGTGGTTTCCGGATGAAAGATTTATCCCGTACCAGAGCTTGAATGTGGGCGAATCCGGACGGAGATCAACGGCTACGTCAAAAATTTCCCCTTGCAGGGCGCGGATGAGCTTCCCCTGCGGGTGCCTCGTCTGAAAATGCAGGCCGCGCAGCGTCCCGCGCGTGGAACGAGAGTGGTTGTCCTGAACGAATGGTTCCGTTATGCCGGCGGCAGAAAATTTCACGGAATGATAGACCTCAAAAAAATAACCCCTCCCGTCGTTAAATATTTCCGGTTCAATGACGAATAAGCCAGCCAATGGTATTGAAAGAAATTTCATTTAAGCACCGGAACTACTTGCCTTCCTGTTCGAGCAGGCGCAACAGATGCCTTCCGTAATCATTTTTTTTCAATGGTTCGGCAAGCCTTCGGAGATCTTCTGAATTGATATAACCCAGCCGCCAGGCTATCTCTTCCAGGCAGGCAATTTTAAAACCCTGACGTTGTTCGATAACCTGGATGAAATTCGAAGCCTGCAATAGGTCGTCATGCGTTCCCGTATCCAGCCATGCCATGCCCCTGCCAAGCTTAATTACCTTAAGCTGCTTCGTCTGCAGGTAAGTCCTTATAACGTCCGCAATTTCCAGTTCGCCTCGCGCAGATGGTTTAAGCCTGCCTGCGATTTCGACCGCCTGATTGTCGCAGAAATAGAGACCGGGAATTGCATATGTTGACCGGGGCTTAAGGGGTTTTTCTTCGATGCTTATGGCCTCACCATCCGGACTGAATTCGATCACGCCGTATTGCTGCGGATCACGAACCTCGTAAGCAAAAATGGTAGCTCCCCGCGAGTGGTCAGACGCTTCATGAAGCGTCTCAGACAATCCCTGGCCATAAAAAATATTATCACCAAGTATCAATGCGACAGAGTCATCCCCGATGAATTGCTTTCCAATTATGAATGCCTGTGCCAGCCCTTCCGGTTTTTGCTGCGCGGTATAAGAAATATTCAAACCCAGCCATTGGCCGTCGCCAAGCAGGCGCTTAAAACTGTCCTGTTCGTGGGGAGTCGTGATGACGAGAACTTCCCTGATGCCGGCCAGCATGAGAGTGGACAAGGGATAATAAACCATCGGCTTGTCGTATATAGGGACAAGTTGTTTGCTTATCGCACGCGTAAGCGGATAAAGACGGGTACCGCTCCCCCCCGCGAGAATAATACCTTTCACCCAGGCACCTCTTCAAAAACTATCATTATTTTAAACGATATTTGAAAAATGCAATCTAACAAAATTGAGATCAGCAGTCAATAAACCAGGCTGATTGACGTCACCTGCTATATTCCCCGGCGCGCCAGGGATAAAACTGGCTCTCAAGGTCACGGTTTTCAATTTCTTTAGATGGAGTCGTAGAACCAACCTTCAGATCAAAGACAATGGAATATTCACGGGAATACGGCGGGATGTTGTTATAAACAAACTTCGCTGTCCAGCAATGCATGTCCCTGATCACGGCTATTTCCTCATCGTTTACTGCCATGCCGTTTAAAACGTTTCCAGCAGTGGGAACGAATGAATGAACTGTAGCATCCACACGCCAGCTTGGAGTCATGTAAATCGCTATGTGGTTATTCCAGGTCATCAGGCCGCTTTGTGAGGTGTTATATAGAAATCCTGTTTCCAGGATTGTTTTGTACAAGCCGTGAAACTGATACGAGGTTTCCCAGAGATTATCACGTGTTGGATAAAATCCTGCCTGATAACGGGCAAATATTTCGGATTTTTTAGTGGGATCCCATGTGATTTCATTAGTCCAAGGGTCGAACTTCCGTTGAAGATACGTGTTCGGATCTTCGTTATCGATGCGGCGAAAATCCGTTCCACTAAATGAACGTATAAGGATTGTGCGCGACGGACGGTAAAATGCCAGCCAGGAAAGGTGATTTTGATCAACACCGTGATCCCCCAGACTGTAATCAGGGTGGAAGCTGCTGTCAAAGCGTTCCGTATAAGCATAAGTGTTATCAAGCGATAAAGAGGGACTGATCTTCCAGCGCAGGACATCCGAAGTGCCGAAACGCGGCGCTAAACCTCTCAGCGTAGATGTAGAAACTCCAGCTCCGACTGCGCTGATGGGAAGAGCCGCTCCAGTATCCTGCCATGATAGCTGGGGCCCAACGCTTGGAGTAAAACTAAAGGACCGGCTTAAAGGTATTGATTCGGAAAACGTCAACTGGGAAGAGGCAATGGAATGTACCTTCTCGTCCGCGCGCGTATAAATTTCCCCGGCATTTCCATTGGCGGCGATGGTGACAGGCCCCCATTTGTTTGAGCTTATAATCATGGGATTAACAAACGCTGCAGATGAACTGATTACTGTTCCAGATGATGACAATACCTGCGATGGAGATCCACCAGTCATTGATGGAACATTGTACGTTCCTGATGAGCTCCCCACGGAAGATCCGCCCGGAGTCCAGAGCGGTTTCTGGAACATGGTAAATTCATATCTCGGCAGCGAAGCGGTCTGCATATTCATCGGAGCGAATGTCTGGCCAACTTGATCAGCGTCCGGCGCATCGTACCGTTCCATAACGACGCGCTGGTTCCATTGTTTCGTCTGATGCGTAAAAGCGAATGAACTGGTTATATTATTGTTGGCCTGATTTGTGTCCTGTGGAAAGTACTGGTTGTTAAATGAATCGTTCTGCTGAAGATTAATATTGGCCTGTAGGGTATCCTGCGGGTTAAGGCGCTGCCAGTGATATTCGCGGATATTATATTGCGGCGCGGTCGGCGCTCCGATCAGGGCGGCGTTCCCCTTTGGATTGATGTAATAGCCGAAAAAAGAGCCTTTTAATTTGTCCGCGTTTGAATAGTCCAATTCATCGCCCATGCCGTTTCCCTGCTCGGTGAAATGGTCAAAATAGACTTTGTCGTAAACATTGTCCGTCAGGCGGAGAGTTGTCGTAGTTTTGATGAAGTTGCCGTTAACATCGTCATGCCCGGGTTGGAACTGCACAACAACACGCCTCTTCCCCAGGCTTTTATACATGAAGGGGGAGTAAAAGACCGGGATCGTATCTACATACCCGATATTATTCCATGACCAGAAATATTGATCCGGCACTAAATGGACGCGGCTTGACTGCAGATGATAATGGGGGTCTAGAAGGTCGCAGCTTGTAAACGATGCGTTACGTCCGAATAGGTAGCCCTGCTTTTTATCCCAGGATTCGCCCTGAAAACGCCATCCCGTTTGATAACCTTTCCCCCCGATAGCATAACCTTTCTCATCCTTCAGGCTGTACTGTATCTCGTCACCGATAAGCATGGAACCTTTTTCCTTTAGAATGGCATTCCCCCGGGCCGTAATTTCATTTTGTTCGCGGTAATAATCCAGTTGGTCTGCCGTCAAGGTGGCGCTGCCCTGGATTACCGTCACATGGCCTTCGGCAACCAGATGCTGTTCGTCCTCCTGATACTCCAGAAAATCCGCGGAGATATCAAAGGGCGCCTTGTTGTTCATGGCATGGGAAATACTGAGGAGAAGCGTGATTTGCGCCAGAAGAAGGACTGCGAAAGAGCAGGCATTTATATGGCGCATGCAGGTATGTTTATTGGGCTATCAATCCTGCGCCAACCGTTCCGAGTTCCTGATCCATACGCGAAATCATGATTTTCACCGCACGGGCAGGCGCGGCAAAAGCCCGTTCAAGCAGAGTTCGCTTGAGCGGGTTTAAAAACAAAGAGCCGGCACGCGAAAGACCCCCAGCCAGAATTATGATCTCGGGATTAAGAACATTTATGAGGGATGCCAAGCCGACGCCCAAATTTTCGCCCGCCTGGGCCCAGAGCTGAATGGCGAGCGGATCGCCCTTCAGGCCAGCTTCCTGAATGATCATTGGTGTTACGCGGGAAAGATCGTTATTAATCAGCTTGCGAATCAGAGTTTTCTCTCCGCTGTTAAGCGCCTCTTTTGCAGTTACAATCATAGCCCTCGCGCCGACGTAACGTTCAAGGCAGCCATAATTTCCGCACTTACATTGAATGCCCTGGGGAAATAATGTCATGTGTCCTATTTCACCCGCGCTGCCTGTGGCCCCATGATAAAGCCTCCCATTGAGGACAATTCCGCCGCCTATTCCTGTCCCCAGCGTCACGCAAATCAAATTCTGGACTTTCTTTTTTGTTTCAACAACGTATGCCGCCCACGCCGCGGCATTGGCATCGTTGTCAACGGTAATCGGATATTTCAGATACTTAGCCAGATAATCCCTTATAGGGAAATTTTTCCAGCCCAGGTTGGGAGACATTCTCACAACGCCTTTGGCCTGGTCCACGTCGCCGGCCACGCCTATTCCTATGCCTTGAATTGCGGTTTTCCCTACAGATGACAGGAGCTCATTAACTTCGCGTACAACCATTGATGTGGTAAGCCGGGCGTCTCCCTGGGAAGGAGTTGAAATTTTTGCGGTCCGTAGAAGCTTCCCCTGGGAATTTACAATTCCCATCTTAATCCCTGTGCCGCCCAGATCAATTCCAAGTGTCAGATTGTTTTCCATTCCAATCACCTTATCGAGAGAGTTAAATTATTTTTACCTGTCCGAATCCCGGCATTCGATGATACAGATTCCCCTATATCAGATTTTTGCAATTTAGCTAATAATATCCCTGCAAGCGTTAACGACCCGACGACTATAATTACCCCGTTTTCCGGGCATTGAAACCATGCGGTTTCAAGCGCATCTTCGGGACCGGCTGCAGAAAATATCTGCGCCGGATCTAATAATTGAGAGAATACCCTGTGCAGCCCGGGAACATCTTTCGCTCGCTTTTCTTTAACGGCGCATAAAACAACCTTGTCAGCCAAAAAAGCTATTTTCCGGGCCATTTCTTTATAAAGTTTGTCCTTGTATACGCCAAAAAGAAAGATTTTTGGCACAGACTTAAACCGCGAATCATCAAGAGTTTCGCATACGCGCTGAACTCCATGCGGGTTGTGCGCACCATCAACAATCAAATGCCTGTCTTTGAAGAGAAACTGCTGAAACCGTCCAGGCCAGCAAACGCCTCTTAAACCGCGATTTACTGCTGTCTGAGGCAAATTCCAGCCGCGTTCTGTCAGCGACTCAAGAGTCGCCAGAACCAGAGCGGCATTATCGATCTGATGATTGCCGAGCAGCCCAAAATTTACTTTTAGATTCATGCCCCCGCCATGGAACCGCAATAATTGTTCGTCTTTATCCCAGTCCGTATGCAGTTGCTCGGCAAAGAAATCCTTATCTATTTCACGTAGAACACTTCCAGTTTTCCGGCAAATCGAACGTATGGCCTTCCCCGTCCGCCCTCTAACGCCAGATATAACAATCGTTCCAGGTTTTATAATGCCGGCTTTCTGGCCGGCTATTGCGCATTCGGTGCGTCCCAGCCACTCGATGTGATCGAGGCCAATGGAGGTAATTACGCAGGCTTCAGGCCTTATCTGTACATTAGTCGCGTCCCAAGCCCCTCCCAGGCCGGTCTCGATAATGGCTATATCAACCTGCTGTTCATGAAAATCAAGGAACGCCATAACCGTAAGAAATTCGAAATAAGTAAGTTTTAAGCCAGATATGCGTTCTACATCGATGATAAGATTCGAATGCATTTCAAACCTGTCGGCACTAATCAAATTGCCATTTATTCGAATGCGTTCACGGACATCGATCAGATGAGGAGAGGTATATAATCCTGTCTTATATCCGCACTGACGCATCACGGATTCGAGGGCTGCTGCCACAGATCCTTTGCCGTTTGTCCCCGCGATATGGATGGCGCGCAGGCGGTCCTGAGGATTTCCAAGGCGGCCAAGTATCGCACGCATGCGGTCCAGTCCGGGCGTTATACGAAACTGACCGCGCTTCGCAAGAGCAGCAGTAAAACGCTTAAAATTCGCCCCCTTCATTACCACCTCATTTTTCGAAATATGCAAGCAACTGAGAAATATAAGAGTGCAATTGAGAACGTTCCACAATGGCGTCGATAATTCCGTGCTCGAGAAGAAATTCGGATAGTTGAAAACCTTCAGGCAACTGCTGACGGATAGTCTGTTCTATGACGCGGGGGCCGGCGAATGCGATCAAAGCGCGGGGCTCCGCTATTATGATGTCGCCAAGCATGGCGAAAGAAGCGGTAACCCCGCCGGTTGTAGGGTCTGTCAGCAACGAAATAAAGGGAACTCCAGCTTCATGCAGCTTGGCCAAAGCAGCGCTCGTCTTGGCCATTTGCATCAGAGACAATATAGATTCCTGCATGCGTGCTCCACCCGATGCGGAAACCACAAGCAGGGGAATACGGCGTTTTAACGCCAGTTCGATAGCAAGCGTTACTTTTTCCCCAACCACGCTGCCCATGCTGCCGCCCATGAACTCAAAGTCCAGAATCGCCAGAACAACGGGATGATCTTCGATAGCGCCTTCGCCGGCAATGCAGGCATCCTTAAGGCCGGTTTTCTTCTGGGAATTCAGGATTCGGCTTTTATAAGTCTGTATGTCTGCAAAGCGCAAAGAATCGTTCGGCAATATGTCGTCGCCAAGTTCTTTGAAGCTCTTCGGATCGAGCAGTTGGACGATTCTTTCTCCGGAACTCAAACGGAAATAACCCGCGCATTTGGGGCAGATCTTAAAGTTTTCTTCAAGTTCCTTGTTGTAGATAATCTGTTCGCAGTTGTCACATTTGGTCCATACGCCTTCTGGAATGTGCTTTTTTGATTTTTGAGTGCCCTCAAGCGGCATGTGACACATCCTTTCCACCGTCCAGCGCCCGCCGGAGCAGAGCGACGAATTTAACGGCGTGATTATAGGAGCGATCTTTAGCAATTTCATTAATCAGGGCAGACCCTACGATTACTCCATCAGCAACCGCGCTCATCTGACGGACCTGTCGGGCTGTTGAAAGCCCAAAACCAATTGCCACGGGTTTGCCGGAGATGCGCTTGACTGTCTGCAGAAAAGTTTTGCTGCTGGAGGCAATCCTGGACCTGGCGCCCGTCACACCGGTCAGGGAAACAGCGTACACAAAACCACGGCTGTAGCGGACTACAGCGCGAATGCGCTTTTCGGACGATGTGGGGGCAACAAGGTAAATCATGTCGATCTCATTGTTGCTGGCAGAATTTCCAAAATCTGCCCCTTCTTCCGGCGTAAGATCCGGGATAATCACGCCGTCGACTCCGGCCGTTCGCGCCAACCGGAAAAAACGGTCCCCGCCCATCGCAAGGATTGGATTACAGTATGTCATGAGCACGATCGGCAACTGATTTTTCCTGCGCAGGGCCGCCACTGTCGCAAGAATCCATCGCAGATTTACGCCGTTCTGGAGAGCCTTTTGAGATGCCGCCTGAATGGTCGGACCGTCGGCAATAGGGTCCGAAAAAGGAACGCCGATTTCCAGCAGATCAACACCTGCTTGAGCCAGGCGCGGCACCAACTCTAAAGTTGATTTTTTATGCGGATAGCCTGCCGTTATATAGCCGATCAGAGCCTTGCGGTTCTGACGGCGCAGCTTACGAAAAAGTTTATCGATCCTGTTTGCCATCGAAAACCTTTTCAAGTATCGGCATATCCTTGTCGCCTCTCCCCGACAGACAGAGTATGACAATGTCGTTCGTTTTCAAACGGGGTTTCATTTTTTTCAGGAAACCGACGGCGTGCGCAGGCTCCAGAGCGCCGAGGATTCCTTCTGTCCGGCAGAGCCAGGAAAAACCGTCGATAGCCGTGCGGTCATCCGCGCCGACATATTCTGCGCGCCCCGATTGCTTATAAAAGGCGTGCTCCGGACCGACTCCTGGATAATCCAGGCCTGCCGATATGGAATGCGTTCCCATGATCTGCCCATCGGAATCTTGCAGAACAAGGCTTCTTGCGCCGTGTAGAACACCCGGCCGGCCTCGCAACAATGATGCCGCATGTTGAGTGGTGTTTAAACCCTTGCCGGCAGGTTCCACGCCTATCATTTTAACCTTGTGATCCTTATAAAAAGGATGAAACAAGCCCAGCGAGTTAGAGCCGCCGCCGACGCAGGCCATAAGATAATCCGGCAGCCGTCCTTCGATATCCAGAATCTGGCGCCTGGCTTCGACGCCTATTATGGACTGAAAATTCCGCACCATTACCGGATAAGGATGCGGCCCGATTGCGGAGCCGATGATGTAATGGGTTGTGTCAATATTTGTGACCCAATCCCTTATTGCTTCATTAACGGCGTCTTTCAGAGTGCGGGTACCGCTTTTAACAGGTATTACGCGCGCTCCAAGGCGCTCCATCCTGAAAACGTTGGGCGCCTGCCGGACTATGTCCTCTTCACCCATATAAACATCGCAAGACAATCCAAAAAATGCGGCGACCGTTGCAGCGGCAACACCGTGCTGGCCCGCTCCGGTTTCAGCGATCACGCGCTTTTTCCCGAGGCGCATAGCCAAAAGCACCTGCCCAAGCGCATTGTTTATCTTATGCGCGCCTGTGTGGCACAAATCTTCACGTTTTAAATAGATTCTTCCCCGGCCAAGTTCCTCGCTCAACCGTTTCGCATACATAAGAGGCGTCGGCCTGCCAACGAAAGTCCGCAGATGATACTGCAATTCCCTGCGAAATTTCTTATCGCGCATTATCCGGTGATATTCGCAGGTAAGCTCATGCAGCGGGGTCACGAGCGTTTCGGGAACAAAACATCCGCCGAATTCCCCGAAATAGCCGCGCCGGTCCGGAAGATTGCGTAGAGTCATCGCGCCGCCTTGGCCGCCTGAATAAATGTTTTCATAGCCTCAAAATCCTTGCGTCGTGGCAAACGTTCCACTCCGCTGCATACGTCAACCATAGGCGGATGGAGTTCCTTTATTGCCTTTGCGATATTCCCGGTGTTTAATCCTCCCGCCAGGAACCAGGGCTTGTCTATGCCTGCCGCAGCCTGCAACCAGGCCCAATCGAAAGATTCTCCCGTGCCTCCAGGTGCCGTTTCCAAAGCGGAGTCAAAGAGGTAATAGTCAACGACATCGTGATAAGGAGTCAGGTAATCAGGGTTTAGCGGTTCTGTGAGCCGGAAAACTTTGATTACCGCCGCTCCCAGGGCTTTCACTTCCCTGCATATATCCGGCGTCTCCTGTCCGTGGAGCTGGACCACCTTTAGCGGGACGTAGCGGATAAGTCTTTTTATCGATTCTAACGGCTCATTCACAAAAATTCCCACAGGGGTCACGAACGGAGGCAGTTTAGCGGCAATCTCTTTTGCCTTTTTCGCCGATACCTTGCGCGGGCTTTCCGAATAAAAATTGAGCCCTATAAATTCCGCGCCCAAATTGGCGGCCCAGACGGCATCGTCGATATTAGTAATTCCGCAGATTTTTACCTTAGCCATGATCCACCTTCTATTTCGTAGCCTTTACAAATGTCCGCACGGCAGCCGCGGGATTTTCGGAGCGCATCAGGACCTCTCCGATCAAAACAGCCTTTGCTCCCAGATTCTGGAACTGCATCAACTGCTCGGTAGCCGAAATTCCGCTTTCAATCACAACAGTTTTCCCGCGTCCGGAAATCATCGGCAAAAGCCGCAGGCTTGTTTTGGGGTCCACCTGAAGCGTATGGAGGTTGCGGTTGTTGATTCCTATCAACGACGCTCCGGATTCGAGCGCCATTTGAAGTTCGGATTCGTCATGCACTTCAACAAGGCCGTCCATTCCCAATTCTTCCACCCGGCTCAGAAAATCCTTCAGTTTGCCTGCGTCCAGCAGCGCGGCGATCAGCAGAACGGCATCAGCTCCAAGCGCGCGTGATTCAGCAATCTGATAAGGATCAATGACAAAATCCTTGCGCAGCAGCGGCAGAGTCGTATTTTTGCGGGCAATACGCAGGAAATCCACTGAGCCGTGGAAATAATGCTCTTCGGTAAGAATCGATACGGCACTGGCGCCACCCTCTTCATAGGCATGGATGCGCCCTAGCACATCGTTTTCCTTCCTGATAACCCCCGCCGAAGGTGATGCCTGCTTTAATTCCGCAATAACTGCAATCCCAACGACTTTATCAAGCGCAAGGCGAAATCCTTTTGGTTTCTTCTGGCCTGTGATGAAAGCGGCAATCGTTGACTCCGGCAATGAAGCTTTCTTGGCATCAAGATCATGCCGTACGCGGCTGGAAATTTCGTTAAGGATGTCGCTCATCTGGGCCCCTGTCGTTTCATTTATGCGAAGCCTTCTGAAGCTGTACAAGTTTTGACCAGGCTTTGCCGGAATCAATGCTTTCTTCCGCCGCCAGAAAAGCAGGGCGTAAATTCTTGGGATCACCAGCCTGCCGCGAAGCAGCGGCGATGGCCGCCGCCGCGTTGACGCATATGACGTTTCTAAGGTGTCCCTTTTCGCCTTTCAGAAGCCGCTGCATGATGCCGGCGTTGGTTTTCCGGTCGCCGCCTTTAAGCAACTCGGGGGATTCGGGTTTCAAGCCGAAGTCAGCGGGCGACCACATGGTCAGGCGAACATTCCCGTCAATAATTTCCGCAACTTCCGTGGGCCCGGCCAGAATGATTTCATCGTGCCCCCACTCGTGAACAACGTATCCGTTGCGGCATCCGAGCTGAGAAATGACCTCGGCAATCGGCTTAACCCAAATCGCATCATAAATGCCGATGACCTGCACGTTGGGCCTGGCCGGATTCGTCAACGGCCCCAATATATTGAAAATAGTCCGGACACCCAGCGCTTTCCGCACAGGCATCACATTTTTCATCGCCGGATGGAACCGCGGAGCAAAAAGAAAAGCGATGCCGATCTCATCCAGGCAGCGCGCGGCTTCCTCGGGAGACCATTCAACCCGGATATTCATCTCCTCAAGAACGTCGGCTGAGCCGCAGGTGGAAGATACTGACCGGTTGCCATGTTTGGCAACCGGATATCCGGCTCCGGCGACCACAAAAGCCACTGCGGTTGAAATATTGAAAGAAGACCGTCCATCTCCCCCAGTGCCGCAGGTATCTACGACTATAGGCGATTTCGTCCGCACCGCGATCGACGCATCACGCATTGCTTCGGCGGCTCCGGCGATTTCGTCGATCGTCTCCCCCTTGTGCTTTAAAGCCTGAAGGAATGCCGCGATCTGTTTTTCAGCCAGCCTGCCTGACATAATGGCGCTGATGGCTTCTTTTGCCTGAGCGCGCGACAGCGACTGCGACTGTTCAACGAGCTGCAGCAGGTCAGCAAACGCCATCAGCGGGCCCTCATTGACAGGAAATTAGCCAGCAGCCTCTTCCCGTCGGTGGTCAGGATCGATTCAGGATGAAACTGGACTCCTTCCAGCGCCGGGATCTGCTTGTGCCGCAAACCCATGATTTCTCCTTCTGCCGTCCACGCGCTTACTTCCAGGCAGCCCGGGAGGGTGTCTTTTTCCACAAGCAGCGAATGATACCGTGTTGCCTCAAAAGGCATGGGCAACCCGGAAAATATGGTCTTACCGTCATGTTCGATCATCGAAGTTTTACCGTGCATCAACCTGGCGGCGCGCACGACTTTGCCACCGTAAGCATAACCAAGCGACTGATGGCCGAGACAGACTCCAAGGATCGGGAATTTGCCTGCGAAATGCCGGATAGCTTCAACAGATATCCCCGCATCAGTCGGATCCCCCGGCCCCGGAGAAATGACCAGTTGCGAAGGTCTTAGATTTTCGATTCCAGGCAGATCGATCGCATCGTTTCGAAAAACCCTGACTTCAGCCCCCATTTCCTGGAAATATTGCACGAGGTTGTAAGTAAAAGAGTCGTAATTGTCGATCATCAAAATCATTCGAGTGAACCTGCCTTTTCAACAGCGGCAAACAGCGCGGCGGCTTTATGCCGGCATTCCTGATATTCATTTTCCGGGATCGAATCAGCGACTATCCCTCCGCCAGCCTGTATGTAAGCTTTCTTGCTGTCGAGAACCATCGTGCGGATGGTAATAGCCATATCCATGTTCCCGTTGTAGGAAAAATATCCCAGGCATCCGCCGTAGGGACCGCGCCGGAATGGTTCCAGCTCGTCAATAATTTCCATGGCGCGGATTTTGGGAGCTCCGGACAGCGTACCCGCAGGAAAACAGGCCTGCATCAGGTCAAAGGCGTTTGCTAAAGGGCTTAACCGGCCCGTTACGGATGAAACCAGATGCATGACATGAGAGTAGCGTTCAACACGCATGAATTCCGACACTTTCACGGAACCCGGTTCACACACGCGTCCCAGATCATTGCGGCCAAGATCCACCAGCATCAGGTGTTCCGCGCGCTCCTTCGGATCCGTCTTCAGTTCTTCGGCCAACTCCTGGTCGCGTTCTTGCGTTTCACCGCGCGGTCTGGTACCTGCAATCGGACAGGTCTCAGCTGTCTGCCCCTCTTTTCGCACAAGAAGTTCGGGAGAAGATCCGATAATATCCATGCCCGGGAAATGCAGACAATACATGTAAGGCGATGGATTCAAAATTCGCAGGGCACGATAAACCTGGAACGGCCTAACTCCGGGAACCAACTGCCAGCGTTGTGAAAGTACGACCTGAATAATGTCCCCCGCCTTGATATATTCCTTGGCCTTTTCCACGGACTGAAGATATTCCTCATGAACCGTCAACGGTTCGGGAGCAGCCGCTGTTCCCCGATGCTTAACAATCTTTGGACGCAAAGGTTTATTGATCGTCCTGATCTGCGCATCAATAGCACGGGCAGCCTGATGATAAAGTTTAATCACGTCGGAATCCCGGGAGTTATCAGGGATAAAAACATTCACGTAAACGCGCGCCGTCTGCGAGAAGCGGTCAAAAACTACCAGCTCGCCGGTAAATTGAAACGCACCCTGGGGGAACCCCAGCGCGTCGGGCTTCGAATCAGGCAATTTTTCGAAATAGCGCACAGTATCATAATCCCAGTATCCTACGGCGCCGCCGATAAAACGGTTATGACCCGGAAGCTCCGGGGTCCGGAAAGCGGAGAATATTTTTTTCAGATCCTGTACGGGATTGGCCGTGGTCCACGACCTTTTCATTTTTCCTTCCTGAAACACGACGTTGTTTTTGCGGCATATAAACGTGGCGTGCGGGCGCCTGCCCACGAAGGAATAGCGACCCAGGCGCTCATCGCCTTCCACGCTTTCCAGCAGGAAGGAAAAGTCCTCTCCTGCGCTCAGGCGTTCATAGACCGACACCGGGGTTACGCGGTCAACAATGATCTCCCGGTAAACGGGAATCACATTGTAATCGCGTGCCAGGGCGCGGAATTCTTCTAACGATGGGACGATATTATTCAATGGCCGTAAACCTTTCTTGGATCAAAAACCGGTTTGCCCTGGGTGACAAGCCTGCCGCCGCGTCCGACTTTTCGGTAAAAACATGACCTATGCCCAGTGTGGCAGGCAGCTCCGCCGATTTGCTCGACTTTCAGCACGATGCAGTCCATGTCGCAGTCAAAGCGCATTTCCTTGACTTTCTGCACATTGCCGGAGCTTTCACCCTTCAGCCAATATTCTTTGCGCGAGCGGCTCCAGAAAACAGCCTTTTTCAGCTTGAGCGTACGGCGTATAGACTCCGGATTCATGTAAGCCACCATTAAAACGGTGCCGTCCCTCCAATCCTGAACCACGCAGGGAATAAGACCGTTTGAATCCAGTTTGAGATTTTTTATCAGCTCCATATCGCTTCGCTCCGTTCTTCAAATCGGCGTACAGGAACGCCTTTCCTCGAAAGATATTTTTTTAACGCGGACAGGCTCAATTCGTTATAGTGAAAAAGCGAGGCAGCCAGCGCAGCGTCCGCTTTTCCCGTCGTGAACGCCTCAAGGAAGTGCCTCATTTCGCCGGCCCCGCCCGAGGCAATCACCGGGATCGAGACGACCTTGTTGACGGTTTTTAAAAGCTCAAGGTCATAGCCTGCCTTAGTGCCGTCCGCATCCATGCTCGTAAGCAGGATTTCCCCTGCCCCGGCTTTTTCCACACTGCGCGCCCAGCTTATGGCATCGATTCCCGTATTCTTTCTCCCGCCGTAAATGAACACGTCCCATCCGCGTCGTTTTTCCCGCCGTTTGACATCGATCGCGACCACAATACATTGCGACCCAAATTTCTTTGCCCCGTCGCGCACAATGGCGGAATGCTGCACAGCTACGGTATTCAGCGAAACCTTGTCCGCGCCGGCGTTTAACAACTGTCTTACATCTTCCAGACTGCGTATGCCGCCGCCGACGGTCAGCGGGATAAACACCTGTTCAGCGGTATGTTTTACAACTTCGAGCAGTATCGGGCGTTTTTCAGCGGACGCAGTAATATCCAGGAATACCAGTTCGTCGGCACCTTCCTTGTTATACCGCTGCGCCATTTTTACCGGATCACCGGCATCCCGCAGATTCAGGAACCGCGTACCTTTTACGACGCGTCCGGCATTAACGTCAAGACAGGGAATAATGCGTTTGCTCAACATTTTTTAACCAGCCCGGGCCAGCGCTTCCTGCAAATTGATTTTGCCGTCGTAGAGGGCCTTGCCGATTACCGCGCCCTTAAGCCCGTCGGGAACCAGTTGTTTCAATGCCTCTACATCTTCAATCCTGCTGATCCCGCCTGATGCTATTACAGGGACCTTCGCCACCTTTAAAAACCGTTTAATTGATTCAATGTTCGGTCCTGAGAGCGTTCCATCCTTGCGCGTGTCAGTGAAAAGCAACTCGGAAACGCCTTCATCCTGCATGCGTTTTACCAGATCCTCGAACCGCACCTGCGATACGGCGGTCCAGCCGGAAACTGTCACGAAATCGCCGGAAACATCAATACTGACAGAGACCCTGCCGTCGAATTCCCTGACGGCTTCCCGCACGAGTTCGGGCTTTGATACGGCAATGGTGCCGAGAATTACTTTGTCGAGTCCCGCCTTTACAGCAGTCTCGATTCCTTTGAGATCACGAAATCCTCCACCGATTTCTACGGGGACATTGAATTCCCTGCGCATTTGCGCCGCAGTTTGCAGATTCACCGGCCTTCCTTCAAACGCCCCGTCCAGATCGGCAACATGCAACATCCTCGCGCCCTGGCGTACCCATCGCCCAGCAGTCTCCAAGGGGTTTCCCGAATAGACCGTTTCCCTGTCCGCCTTCCCCTGGAAGAGCCTTACGCACCGGCCCTTGCGGATGTCTATAGCGGGAAGAATCAGCATGCCGACACCAGCGAAAAAAAGTTCCTGAGAATCTGGAGGCCCGCGTCACCGCTTTTTTCCGGATGAAACTGGCACGCAAAAAGGCGGCCTCTGGCGATTGCGGAGCAGAATGTCTGGCCGTATTCCGTTTTTGTGGCGATAAGGCTTTCATCCTTCGGCTCCGGGAAGAACGAATGCACGAAATAAAAGGATTCGTCTGCGCCGATCCCGTTAAACAGCGGGGTAGGATTGGAATTATTCTGTATTAACCCGTTCCAACCCATATGGGGAACTTTTAAATTCTTTGAACGCAGTTGAAAACGGCGGTTCGTCCCTCTGAAAATGCCCAGGCCTGCGATCCCTGGTGATTCCGCGCTCGAATCAAATAACAGCTGCAGCCCAAGACAAATCCCCAGGAACGGTTTCTGCAGCGAAATATGCTGCCTCAGGACAGGAATTATTCCCTCAGAATGCAGCCGTTTCATTGCCTCGCCGAAGGCTCCTACCCCCGGCAGAACAACGGCATCAGCGCGTTTCAGGGTACGCGGCGAATCGGTTACTACAGCCTTCGCGCCGATTTTCTCCAGGGCCTTCTGAACGCTGCGCAGATTGCCCATGCCGTAATCGACAATTCCTATGGTCTTCATTGCAGTCGCACCTGGAGCGACCGGCCATGAAATTCCATTCCTTCCGCATCGGCCATTGTCAGAGCCGCTTCCCACTGGCGCCGCTCCGAAGATTTCCCGGCAAAACCGATGATACTCGAACGTTTCAGGAACGTAGCGACGGAAAGACCGCTGGAAAAATGCGCCGCGCCGTTTGTCGGCAGAACATGCGATGGCCCCGCCGCATAATCTCCCATTGCCGCCGGGCTGGCCTTGCCAAGGAAAACGGCTCCGGCATGGCGTATTCGAGGCAGGTATTTTCCCGCATTATCCGTCAGAATCTGCAGGTGTTCCGGCCCGATCAGGTTGGCCTGCTCGATTGCTTTATCTATGGAAGCGGCTTTTACAAACTTGATGCGGGATCGTAAGGGAGAGGCGATTCCCCTGCGAACTTCCATGATCAGCGGGCGGCTTGTTGAAATAAGGATGGCGCGGGCATATGGATCATGTTCCGCTTGAGCCAGAAGGTCCAGCCGTATATATTCAGCAGGCGCGAATTTGTCGGCGATTATCACCACTTCGCTGGGCCCAGCCAACGAATCTATTCCAACTTTGCCGTAGGCCTGTCTTTTCGCCTCTGTCACGAACCGGTTTCCCGGGCCTGCTATAAAATCGACTTTATGTATAAGTTTTGTCCCGAGCGCCATGGCTGCAATGGCGCCGGCCCCGCCTATGCGATATACTTCGTCGACTCCGGCATAACTTGCCGCGGCCAGAACTTCCGGCGTCAAATTACGGGGTGGAGTAGCCATTACTATCCGCTTCACTCCGGCAATACGTGCCGGGATAGCGGTCATCAGGACAGTTGAAGGATATGGGAAACGCCCGCCTGGAATGTAGAGCCCAACACTGTCAACGGCTGTGATCTGCTGTCCAAAGCAAATTCCATTCTTACGTTTCAGCCAGGATTTCCCCAGATGGGTCTTTTCGGCCATGGCAAAAGTGCGGATTCTTGAGGCGCATTCATCCAGAGCTTTCAGGAAATCCACCCGTACTTTTTGACGCGCCGATTGAATTTCATCATTCGACAAACGTAGCGCCTTTGGCGCAAGGACAACTTTGTCGAACCGTTTGGAAAATTCGCATAAGGCGCTATCTCCGCGCAGTTCAACAGCGCGGAAAATCCTGCCAACGATCTGCGCAATATTATCCACCTTGCGACCCATCCTTTCCTGGGAGCTAGCCCATCGTCCATTAACGTACCACTCTAATGAGTTAATGGATGGTACAAGATTAGAATTTTATCAAAAACACAAGGCGTTTTGCTCGATACGGCGAGGACCCAAAAGCTCCGATAACTTTTCATCACCCGACATTTTGATGTGGGCGATAGATCAATCCCGTTTTTCCTGCGCTCGAACCTTGTGCCGGGTGGCGCGGGTCCAGGTTTCTCACCTGGTTCG
>Ga0181520_10001925_pt1 | contig 40636 bp, 24 predicted proteins | sample PEATcosm2014_Bin_29_FD_132451 | JGI IMG/M metagenome (GOLD analysis project Ga0181520, IMG submission 132451) | Peatland microbial communities from MTU Mesocosm Facility, Houghton, MI, USA - PEATcosm2014_Bin02_30_metaG | ecosystem: Environmental > Terrestrial > Soil > Wetlands > Peat | place... | reverse complement strand
TTCCCGCCGCCGAAGCCGACGCTATCATTGCGGCCGCCGCCTTAGTATTGTGCAGCCAGTGTATCCGTCGAACCAGCCAGCAATAGAGGTAGCCCGGCACAAAAAACAGCCCGATAATAACGCTCACCAGCAGCTCTCCCGGCTTAATAAGGGTCCGTGTTTTCAGCTTCTCCGACAACTGAAGGCGGTTGGAGTGCATTGGAGTGCGGTTGGAGCGAATTGGAGCGGTTGGAGTGAGTTGGAGTTGGTTGGAGTGCGGTTGGAGTGAGTTGGAGTTGGTTGGAGTGCGGTTGGAGTGAGTTGGAGTTGGTTGGAGTGAATTTGGACAGCAGAGGCTCAGCGCCAGAGCCTGATTTAAGTGCGTTATTTTACGGTTTCGCAGCTGCGGGTCACACCCAAAGGGTGAGATATATTCGAGTTTTGGGTAAAAAAAAACCCGTTGCCTGTCGAACCAGCCAGCAATAGAGGTAGCCAGGAACAAAAAACAATCCGATAATCACGCTCACCAGCAGTTCCCCCGTTGTCTTGTCCTGGCTGTCCTTTCCTTTTATTGAAGTTTTCTTAGCCGGCTGATCCTCTTTGGGAGCGGTATCCCAGATGGGATCCGGTTTGCCTGCATTTGCTTCGATTTGGATCGATTTGCGCGATTTGCTTGGTTTGCCTGATTCAGGCCCCTGGCCGGGATCCGATTTGCCTGCATTTGCTTGGTTTGCCTGACACAGGCTTGGCCGTTTCCATTTCGCGCTTCATGAGTCACGCTTAGGATTCTACAGGCCGAAGTTTAAGATTTACCTAAGATTTGTATAAGATTTGGTTAAGATTTATTGAGCGGTTTCTACCGCCTGACGTACCTGAATACCTTCACGGCGGGGGGGCCCACGTCGTGAAGGTGTTCAGGTACCTGGAAATGACAGAACGGAGTGAGGAAGGTGCGGTTATCAGGGCTTTCCTTCAGGTGTTCTTTTTTGAAGTTCAGCTTCCAGTTCCCGGGCTGTTGGCAGGTTCCCTTTCAAATCTTTCGGCAATGCTTCAATCAGTCTATATCCGGAAACCCCTATGGGTTTTGCGATATCCCTTAAAGAATATTCCGCCACAATCTTATCCCTGGACTTGCAAAGAATAATCCCAACACTGGGTTGATCCCCGGTATGGCGCAGGCGGTCATCCAGAACGGAAAGATAGAAGTTCATCTTGCCGGCATATTCAGGCTTGAATTCGGTCATCTTCAGTTCAATCACTACAAAGCAGCGCAGCCGCAGATGGTAAAACAGGAGATCGATATAAAAGTCCTGGTCTCCAACGGGAAGGTGATATTGGCTCCCAACGAATGCAAACCCCACGCCAAGTTCCAGAAGAAAAGCCCGAAGATGATCAAGCAGCCCGCGTTCCACATCTCTTTCCGCCGCATCGCCTTGAATGGTCAAAAAATCAAAGTTGTAGGGATCCTTCAGCACTTGATGAGCCAGTTCGGACTGGGGCGCAGGCAGAGTGTTTTTGAAATTAGTCACGGCTTTCCCTTGTCTGTAGAAAAAACCGCTTTCGATTTGATGAACCAGGACTGCTCGGCTCCATCCATGCTCTATTGTTTGACGCAAATACCATTCGCGTTCATCCGGATTTTTAATAATCTCCATAATTCTCACATTATGTCCCCATGGTATTAGTGCAACAAGCTGTTGCACTAATGAATCGTCGGGATAAACTTCTGCCAACATACGCATATATTTGAGATTCCTGGCGGAAAGACCTCGCATCTCAGGGAATGAACGGTGAAGATCATGCGCCAATCGATCGATCACTTTGGCGCCCCAGCCGCGGGTTTTCTGCTGCGTGATAATGTCTCTCCCGATCTGCCAGTAAAGCAGGACGAGCTCCCGGTTAACAGACAAGGCGGCTTTCGTCTGCGCCGAACGGATTCGCTCCTTGATGTCCCGCAGCAAAACGTCATACTCCATCAGATCAGGTTTCATAAAAATCCTCCCACTTGTCCGCCAACGATTCCGTGGCGGATAACTGTTAGAGGTCGGATCGCGGAAAATATTCACCCTACCACTTGACCACGCGCCGAAAGATGGCGGTCGCCAGACGTCTGGCGACCGGTCAGGTGGTGGGGTCGGTTATTTTTTCGCGGAAAATTTGGTTAAGATTTTTGACAGGGGAGCAGCGAGCAAAGCGAGCGTTGAGGGATCTCCCTCAGCTGCGGGTCACACCCAAAGGGTGAGATATATTCGAGTTTTGGGTCAGACCCTTTTGCCACTGCGGCGCCGGAAATCGCTCAGCTTTGAGATGGGTGAATGTCACCGTTGCCCCGTCATGCCGCCGTCCTGATGGCGCGCCGAACCTGATAATCGGCGTCTGTAAAATCTTCTGCCATCGATATCAATACCCCTTCTTCAACGACAAAACGGAGCGGAGCAAACCAGGATTTGTTACGGTCGATCATTGGCGCCGGTAATTTCAGATCGGCGCAAGCTTCAACGAAAGCGTCTTCAATCTCCAATGCTGACGACTCCCAGGCGCGGGAAATATCCTTAATATGGGCAATCAGAACGTGGATATGCGAAAACGTTTCAGGCCTGTTCGGGTCAAAGCCCATTTGCCGAATCCCTTCTTCGAGGATTTCTCGTGAGCCTTCCATCGCATGGATGACCACGGCCTTCTTCTCAGCAGACGGATCCAGAAGAATAACGTAATTACAGAAAGCGGCGCCTCCTACGGGAATGACGGACCCTGCGCGGCCCGATGATAACGCAGCCTCCGATCGGTCCACAACTTCGAATAAATGTCCTTTGCGCAGAGCATCCCCGTATTTATTCATCAATTCTTCGATTTCCCCATTATTTAATTCGACGGGAGTCGCCACGTCTGACTGACGCGCAGCGGACTTCGACTCCCAAACAACCAGTAGACCAATTGCCCCCAGCACGCTTTCCGCCAGCCAGGCCAGCGGACTTACCAGGCTGAACATTCCCGCCGCCTCAAAACCGCCAGCCGAAACTCCGAGGTGGGAGTGCGCCAGACACGCGAGCGCACCGGCAACTGGAAGCAGAACCATCGGCAAAAAGCTTTTCAGCGCTGACGAGGACGATTTTGCCGTTTTGCCTGTTTCCTCACCCCGGCGGGCCGAGGCGATCATAAAATGGCTTTCGCCATCGTCTGACGGCATGCTTTGGAATTGTATGTCCTCATACCCTGCCATCCGAAGACACTTCTCTACATAGTGGTTTTTGTTGCGGAAGCCAAAAAGGTCGGGGAAATTCCAAATATTGACGGCCGTCGTAAGATCAAGCCGGGTTGGCTTCCAGACAAGGACAATTGGAGCGCCCGGTTTCGACTGCTCGTAGACGGACCTCAGAAGCGCCAAGGGATGTACCTGATACATAAACCCGAAAGACATCACAACCCCGCCAACCTTTTCGGAAGCGGGAAGGGATGGATCCTGGTTGAAATCTCTGGCGACGTATTCATCCAGAGTATCGTTCATGGCCATGGATTCTATATCGAGCCCCATCCCGATCGCTCGACGGCCGACTTTACGTTGAAAAACGGAATGTTTGCCGCTTGCCAAATCCAGAATGTCCCCCTTTTCCGGCAAAAGCGCCTCCACCCGTGCCGTCAATCTCGGACGTTCGGAAAATCCATAGCCATCCAGCCGGCGCTCAAGATCCCGCCAATATGATCCAGGGCTATTGTCCTGCAGGACTCCGAAACGCCAGGTCCCCATGGGACCCAGTGCCAGGAGAGTCTCCAGGCCGCCTTCTATTGATAAAGGATCTTCATCTCCAAGGATTTGTTTTTGAATGCTCCTCGCTTGCTTGGCCCATTTATGGTCTACCTGCCACAACCCTTGCCAGACAGTTTCCATAATTTTCGTGACTGCCTCCCGAGCGGCAGGCATTCGATATGGAATCAGATCAGCCACTTCGAGTCCTCGCAAAGCTCCAGATTCCCACAGGTTCTTCAATAACGGATACGCGGATCGATTTCCACTTATGAACTTTGCCAGTTCGGGAGCCAGGACGTATTTGTAGGTCCCTCTGTAGCCCTGGTATCGATCCAGCAATCCCAGGCGGAATAATCCGTCGAGTTCCCGGCGTGCTGTTGAACGGGACATAACCCGGTCATCTCCGCGCACAGCCGCGGCATATCCTGCCTGTTTTTCGAACCCGTCGACGGTAACTTCGGAGCGTCCATTTTCGCGTTGGAGCCAGATAATATCTTTAAGCCCTTCCAGCAATGTTCCACGCCGGATTGTTGCCGCGTCGCGGGCCGGACTTATCGCCGTTTCTGTCTTTCCGGTAGGAAGAATCACTCCCGTCGCAAAGTCTGGGGTGTTGTAATAGAGCGGAGATTGCAGCCGGAGAACATGTCTAATCAGCGGATTTACAAGGCCGGGACCTGCGACAGCCTGTAGTATCGGAATTGTTTCCCATCTCCAAAACGGGCGTGTGTACAGTTTGCGCTTCCCTCTTTGCGCTTGCATTATTCCTGCCTGACGACAAAACCAGTATCCCGCGTTGGAGAGAATGCCGCGGTGAGCGGAGACGAGAACTTCCGAGAGCGCCTGCTCCTCGAACGGCAAGCGAGCATCAGCGAACTGCGAGCTGCGAACAGCTGGTGGTGTACCGCTTACTGCCGTTGTCAGCTCGGCGGCCAAGCACACTGCGAGCGAGACGGTTATCAGTTTTCGGGAAAAGCTTTTTAATCTGTTGTTCACGCGGCCTCCCGGAGTGGGTTCTTTGCAGGATGAGATTCCTGTGACGGCAAGTTCTGCACTCCTTTTGCAGAGGTTCGCTTTTCGCGTCGTTCTTGACCGGAGTCCTGATCAAGCAGAGAGGGTTCTTTAATTCCGATTCGAGTCGAATCTATATGCATTGTAGGGACGTCTTTTAATCCTTTAATCTTTTCCATAGGCAAGGGGCAGACCTTGGAAATACAGACGCCGTATGGTTTCAGAACTTTGACAATTTGTTGCCCGATCTGTAGAAGTTGTGTCGGAGTGAAATACTGCAGATCAAAAACGCTCTTATCCCAAGATAAATCAATCCGGTTGTTTAATGAGTCAGGCAGCTCCATCGCATTAGCCAAGTAACCATATATCGATGGCAAATGTAACTCTGGATTTATCTGATATGCGCTCTCCAGTTCTTTATCGATCTCCTGGAACACATACCGATTTGCATCTACGATATGAATCACACCGACATCTGGATAACTTTGGATCAGCTGGATGATCCAAGAAGCCGTCTCGCCAGGCCCTATGATAAGCATCTCGACTCCAGAAAGGGTCTTAGGATTAAATGAAATATGATCTGGCGGCAGACTGGCAAGTTGCCATTCAATATCAAAAAAGTTATCCCGTGTTCCGCCAGAAAATCCGCTCACTGGTTTTGTTGACGGTTTTTCTGTTCCCTGATAGCGGCGGCTAATTTCAATGAGCTCTTCATCTGTAGCCCATGTGACCATTAGGACGTGTTGGAATTGATGCGGGTCAGGCCCCTCGCCGGAGAAGCGCTCGACGATCTTCTTCGCTACACCTATTTCAGAATCGGGATATAAAGGTTCTCCACGTGGGGTAAGAATACGGATTAAGGGAGCATAGATATCTGCAACTTTCTCTGCGGCACCGAGAATGTCTTTTCCATCTGTTGTTATCAAATCCCTAAAACGTTGTCTTGCAGTTTTACGATTTTCGGCGACCACGTCTTGGGAATTATTACCGCTGGAGTTTTTGGCAGTCATAAGAGCTATGTGAAACATTGGAAGATGGACAACAAAAACCGTCTGGAAAATGCAGTTCTCAGCCATAGCAAGCGAAGAGTGCAGCACAGGAATTTCAATAGGTATCCATTCTGTGCTGAATTTGATTCGGTGTTTTTTCTCTTTAAGGATTGCCAGCAGGCCGATAACTGCCAGCACGCTTTCCGCCAGCCAGGCCAGCGGACTTACCAGGCTGAACATTCCCGCCGCCTCAAAACCGCCAGCCGAAACTCCAAGGTGGGAGTGCGCCAGCCACCCGAGCGCACCGGCAGCCGTAAGCAGAACCAACGGCAAAAAGCTTTTCACTGCCGGCGGGCCGCCAATCAGGCTCATGCGTTCGTCCCGGGGGTGCGTGATGTTGTGCCGGAGGTGGAACGCCGTGTGGGCCAGGGTGTACATCAGTGCCGTCATGAAAAGGAGCCGGGGTAAATCAATGGTAAAACTGGAGGAGTTTGGCAGGGCTCCCATGTAAGTAACCAGGAGGACGATGTCCACTACTACGGCGAAGCTCAGGGAGATCCAGTGCGCGCTGATCGGTGCGTCTCCCGGCCATCGGCCCCGCCTTTCGTGAAGGGTTTTGACAAACCGAGCCGCCAGTTCGCCCGTGAATGTGAGTGTCACCAAAAACGCCATCCAGCCGGCAGGCCACAGGGTATTGTGGTATGAGGGCGGGGTCTGATACCAGCGTGTCAGCGTGAGAGCCGTCCCGGCAGCCAGAGCGCTTACGGCGCCCGCCCACACCGGGCTTTCCCAAAGCGGCGCCACATATTTCTCATACCAGTCCGGCCCACGGAAGAAACTCATGGGATCTTCCGGCCTGCTTGTCATCAATTGAATCGCCCCCGCTGTCCTGGTGCGTTTGCCAACCTGCTCGCGCGGACATCCCGGCGGACTCTGCCATCCTGCCCAGGCCTGGAGCCATTGGCTCTTATCGGTATTCCCTCCGGATAGGATGACGACCACAGTCTCGGCGATGTGTCCCGGGCCATCGACAATCCGGGGGTGTTCGAGAAGCGCCGCAATCGCTACGCCCACCGAACCTTCAAACCATTTATTGCCATTAGCTGCTTTAATAGCGTAGTAAAGCTCTCTAACGCCCCGGGCAACATCCTTGACGATAATGCCTGCGCTTCCGATCATGCAGAACAGCTTCCAGGCGCGTTTTCCAATCTGGTTGACGGCGGTGCCATCTTCCAGGGGAACTTTTTTGCCCAGGTTCCTGTTGCGTACGATCTTCCCACGGATGAGGGAAACAATCCCTCCCTGGATATTCCGGCTCTGGGCCGCGACGACCCGGATTTTTGTTCCGTACAGACTTTCGAGTTCTTTCGCCGCCAGAGCGATTCCGCCCGCCATCCCGAATGATCCAGCGGGAACAACGACTGTGAGAGCTTTCTTCAAGCGACCGTTTTCATCGATCCAGTCTGGGCCAAGCTTTTCGAGCTGCTCCACGATCTCGAGCAGGATAACGCCGTGCCCGGACATCACGTTATCGGTGTCGTGTTCGACGTGGATCACTTTCGCGTTTTGTCTATTCAGTTTCTCGACGGCAGCGCGCGCCTCGCCATAACTTCGGAATACCTGCAGGCTCTCGGGATCGCGATCGACCGCCTCCGCGCCGATTTCTGACAAGGCCCGACGTTTTTCCTCTGGGATCGGAGGATTTCCGGGCACAAAAATTTTAACGGCGCCGCAATCGCCGCTCAGGGCATTGAGGCTTTTTTCGGGGAAAAGGAGGGGCAGTCCCTTGAAAACAGCCCAGGCCAGGGCCTTCCCATGATTGCCTGTCGATTCGGTCACCCATATGGTATCCCGGAGATCGCCGCCCCGGTCGAAAACGGCCTTCGCTTTTATATAGACGTCGGCCAGCACGCCGCGGATCTTGTAAGAACCCAGGTTCTGTTCCGTTTCATCCTTGACCACCACCGCGATATTTCCCCGGTGAAGCCGTTGTGAAAGGTATTCAGCAAGGCGTTCAGCCTGCCGGAGCGGAGTTTCTTTAATCGTTTCCCCCTCCTCTTTAGGCCACCCTCTGACCATCTCTGATGTTTCATGGACGCTTCCAAGGCGCGGAAGCCTGGTTCTATTATCCCGTTTCAGTTGCTCTGCATATTCGTCGGGTTTGAGCCGCCGACGGTTTTCCCAGCGGCCCTGACAACTTTCGTATAACCGCGATATGGCTGGAGGGCATGAAATCCTGCGGGAAAAACAGCACGCTAAAGGCGAGAGGGCCTCAGTCCCTATGATAGTGGGAGACGAAACCGGGGCGGGGCGAAGTTCCACAAGCGATGCTGGGGTTAGGGGCCCGGTCGAGATGTTGAGCGCCAATACCAGACTGATTAATCGCACGATGTTCTTATTCATAAAAATTCCTTAAAAAGATTTGTGTAGCGAGTATATGGCGTCATCAAGCGGCTCTCTCGAGGCGTAGGCGCTGCATGAATGATGGAACATGCGAAGTTTTGAGCGCCACTAAAGTATCATCAGGATCATCATACGCTTGCTTGAGTATCCCAAAGCATCGCGGGTCTTCGGTAAATTGGCCAGCCCCATCAACAGCGCTCCTGCGAACTTCTCGATCAGGGTCTTGGAAAGCCATCTCAAGGATGGAGATTATGTTGGCCGTTCCGAATGACGCGATCAGCCGCGCGGCCAATCTGCGTATTTCCTTTGCGGGTTTCGGAACAGCAGTGAAAACCATTCCTATCACCCGTATAACCTCCGAATTTCCCAGCCGTCCTAATGCCGTGACTGCTTCGGGGCATCTGATCCAGTTTTCATAATTATTACCTGCCAGCTCCAGAAGTCCCGGAATGGCTTCCGGTCCAGCGAGGATCAACGCTTCGGCAATCGCCGTGCGCACAGCCCTATCAGGTTCAGATCCCAGAACCTGGATCAGGGTTCTTATTGCTTGCGGTGTATTCAACTTTCCAAGGATTACGGCCGCTGCGGCCCGCAGATTTGGGTTATCCAACCGCAGTAGGGTCTCATGCAGAATCGGAATTGCGGTCGCGCCGGTTCGCAGGAGCGCTTCCTCCGCGGACGCGCGAACATCGGAATTGTTATCCGCAAGCGCGGCAACCAGCGCCGGTACAGCCTCCCGTGATAACCATGCTGAGCCGGGCCTGTCGTGCTCAGGGATTTGTTCCGCGATCCTGCCGATCGCTTCTGCGGAATCTTTGCGGAGGTCCTTATTCTTATCTCTCAAAGCTGCGACCAGCGCTACTACAGGGGCTTCGTAGACCAAACCAATGCGCGTCTTATCCTCAACGGAAGATGCGGTCCCGCCAAGGATACGCGCAGCGGCAGCGGCCTGACGCAGGTTTTCCCGTCCTTCCAGCGTCCTGGTTAATTCGCCAATGGCCGTGACGCCGATTCGGGTTAAAGCATTCTCAGCGGCAAGGCGGGGTTTTTTAGGACCATCCTGAAATGCGATGGCTGCCAGCGCCGGAACGGCCTCCCGCGACAACCATATTTCGCGGGGCCTGATGGTTTCCGGAATCTGCGCCGAGATATTGCCGATCGCTTCGGCGGCTTCTTCGCGGAGCGCCACCGGACTATCAGGATCTTTCAAAACGGCTATCAGTTCCCGTATGGAAGCGCCAAACAACGAATCAATCGCGTCCTCATCCCTGGCAGAAGAAACGATCCGGCCCAGGTTCCGCGCCGCCGCCGCAGCTGCTACCGGGTTATCGCGCTTGCGATCTCTCAATTCCCGGGTCAGTGCGCCGATCGCCGGGGCGCCGATCCCGATAAGCGCTGTACCCGCGGCTGTGCGCATGGAGGAATTATGGCCTGCCGGAGCGGCGATCAGCGCGGGAACGACTTTTTCCGATAACCATGATTTTTCAGCTTCCGGGATTTGCGCGGCTATCTCGCCGATCGCTTCGGCAAAAACGATCTTCATCGACGGTTCCTGCTCCCTGCCCATTGCGGCGGTAAGCGTTACGATAACTTCATGAAATAACGGATCAACCCTCCATTTTTCAGAAATGGATGAAGCGATACTGCCAAGAATCCGCGCCGCGGCAGCGGTCTGGCGGAGGTTCTCCCGTCCTTCCAGCGCCTCAGCTAATGTGCCGATCGCCGGGGCGCCGATCAGGACAAGAATTTCTTCCGCGATTTTTTGTAGAACGCCGTCCGAATGCCCGAGAAGCTTGACCAAAGGCGAAATCACGGCATCCGAATAGAGACCGCTACTTGCTCTTCCGGATTCCGGGATTGCTGCGGCAATTTTACGGAGCGCATCAGTAACATCCGTTCGCGGCGCCAGGCGTTCCTTATTCTCTGTCAAATCTGAGGCCAACCTTGTCACCGCGTCTTTAAACAGGGCTGGATCACCCATGACGTCTGCGATTCCGGAAAGATCTCCCAGGGCGCGAACCGCGCCTGCGCGAACTCGCGAATCGGCATCATCGAGCGCTGCCGTCAACGGCGCGATGGAACCGGCGATGTTGTATTCGGGATTTTTAACCATGCCAAGCACATTCACAACAGCGCGTCGAACGATCGAGCTTGGATCGTTGATCAATTTAAGAACGCTTTGAATCGCGGCGTCCTCGCCGGGCAATCCCAGAGCGGCAACCGCGCCCGCACGAACGCCAGGCTCTTTACGACCCAGGGCTTCAAGTAGAGCAGGCCTGGCCGGTTCCCCGATCCGTGCCAGAGATCGGATCACGTCCACAGATACGCTGCGATCCGGAAGGGCATTGATCAAAACGCGAATGGTTTCCAGGTCCGGTAAATTCCCCAGCGCGGCGGCGGCTGCTGCGCGAACATCCGCATAAGGATCCTTCAGCGCGGCTTTGAGGGCCCTGCGGGTCGGTTTATAGTCTGAGGAAGTGATGAACCGTCCATCCATTCCATAAATGATGATCCCGATTGCGTCGGCGGTAGCGGCGCGCGTAAACGGATCGGGTTCCTTTTCCGGGTCCAATTTCGTTATCAGTGCGGGTATGCCTTCCTTGATCAGCGCCTCTACGCGCCGGTCATAGGCCGGAGAACCTGCGTGCAGGAACAACTGCGGATCATCACGCGCCGCGCCAATCATCAGGTCTGGAGCGTCCTCGGATCTTAAAGGCGCACGCGAAGACTGGAGTACAAAGGGATTAGAGTCCCGAACCACCAGCAGGAAAATTACTCCCAATACGCTTTCCACCAGCCAGGCCAGAGGATTTCCCAGGCTAAACATTCCCGCCGCCTCAAAACCGCCGGACGAAACTCCAAGGTGGGAGTGCGCCAGCCACCCGAGCGCACCGGCAGCCGGAAGCAGAACAAACGGCAGAACGCTTTTCAGCGCCGACGCGCCATTCCCGCCAGAAATCTTCCCGGGCGACTCAGCGGAAGCCGCCTTATCATTCTGATTCAGGAGGTAGTCCACATAGTTTTTCCAGGTTCCCTGGGGTTTTCCACCCTTATGTTGCCACCACGAGAGGAGCTTAAGTAGTTCGCGGAAAATAGAACTATTCGGCAGCATGCCAACCATAGCGCATACCCATACCGGTTGCTGAAGCGTTCGATGCAATTTTCCGAGACAGTAACCTTCTGCAATGACTCTATCCAGCACTACCTTTGGATTGGCGAATGGACAAGGGGTTGGGTGTGATGCCGCGGTGAGCATTTTTATTTCCGAGCTTTTCCTTCGGACCGGCAGGATGATGCCCCGCTCCCCGGCGAAACCGTCGATGGCGGTCAGCAGCTTGTCGTCGCGGAACCATTCTTTCACCTGCTCAGCGCTTATGCCTTTTTTGGGGGGTCTGTTTAGGCGGCGGTTCAACGCCGGGGTTATCAGTGTGGTGTTCCAGTTGTTGGCGTGGCAGACCGTTGCCGTCAAAATTTCAATCCGCTGCTTCCCAAAATCGTCATCCGACAAAGGCTCTCCCTGCAATTGGGCGTGTTCCTTCGCGTCATCCACCAGCAGTTTCACGGTCGGATCGTCGGCAATCCATAAATCATGGAAATCCGATTCCGTCACGTTAGGATCTTTGAGGCGCGCCACTGCGATGGCCTCCTTTTCGTTTCCCAGAGCTGCCGCGTAAGCCAGGATCAATAAGCGGCGAAGTTGGATCCGCTGTTCAATACGCATCCGATATTCATCATCCGGTTCGCCATGGGATGCGATCATTTCGTACAGCACGTGGTCGACAAAGGTGTCGCTTTTTCCCAGTCTTCTCTGCAGTTCTTTTACATTGCCGCCGCAGACGACGTGTTGCGTTTCCAGGTCAAGGGCCTGAAAAGACTCATTGCCCCATGCCGTTGAACCTGTTTTGCCGCCGGACGTTGCGGATTTCCGTTTGCGGCTCGCGGACGCCTGGGGGATCTTCGTGGGAACTTCCGCTTTGACTATAGTGGTGCGTCTGCGTGAAGCGCGTTGCAGAAATTCTCCGACCGACAAGTTGGAATTTAATCCATTTAATTCAGTCGCCAGCCGGGAAAGGTTTTCCCAGCCCGGGCGGCCTATCAGACTTTCGGTGAATTCCGGAGACATATCCGGCTGTGATGGCTGAATGCGTGCGATCAGGATTTCGATCTGTTTGTGGGTCAGAGAGCTGAGCTTTTTCAGGCGCGCCATCGAATCGGGCGCTTCCGTTTGTCCCTGGATCTGTATTTCCCATAACGCATTGCTCAGAAATTGGCCGACCGAAATTCCCTCCATGTCGCCTTCTAGTAATTGCGCAAGCCAGTAAATATCTCTTCCTCCTGGACACTTGCGTTGCCGGTCGGATGTTACGGCTTCAGGAGTAGGATTCAGTTCCCCATTTTCAACTTGGACGGCCAACTTCCGGAGCAGCGCAGGCGTCCAGTGGTTGGCGTCAGGCGCTGCCTCAGGCAGCGCCTGAGTGAAGGCTGCTTGAAGGCTGTTCAGAACTGCCACTGTTTCGCCAGGATCCAGAGGCGCGCGCGGCAGAACCCCGTTGATCGATTCAATATGGTCATTACTCTCAGAAATATTCAGAGCTGTCATTTCCCGCCCGGTCAGCTCGTCCATTACAGTAATGATTAGACCGCTGTTATCGTCTACGGGCTGAAAGCGCAAACGCGGCAGGATATGACGCATCTCAGGCTGTTCCCGCATAAAATTCGCCAGTTTAGTCGGATTGAATGTATTTGCCGGCTTCCAGCCGACGACCATAGTAGCCACGTGCCCCTGGATGCCAGTATCCTCCCTTTCCCCCGCCACGAATGCACGTATGGTGAAATCAATTCCATTCTCGTTTTCCCCGGCGGCGGCCTGCCATTGCTTCCGGGCTTTTTCGATTTCGGATGCCAGATCCTTCCGATCCCAGCCTGTGGCATCATCATCCCACGCATCATCTTCGGCAATCGCCGGTCGAGTCCCCGGCTGGCGGACGCTCCAGGGTATTCTTCGCTGGATCAACCGGTCGAGCCATTTGCGCTCCGCCGGGAGAAGAACATCAAGCGCCTTTTTTAATTCGTCCTGCCGGACAGTCGTAATCACCCACTCGTTAGCTTTAACGTTGTTGTACCTGTGCGCTGCGACCGCCGTTTTCCAGCGCCCGGTTACGACCAGCCACTCGAGCAGGATCGCCGCTTCAAAACGAGTTAAAAATCCTTTTATGCGATGCGAGGCCAGGAGATGGGAGATCGCAAACACAAGAGCCTGGATGAAGGATGTGCCTGCGATAATGGAAACGATCTCCAGCGGGGTTCCAAACCTCTGGGTGATCGGCTCGCCGGAATACCCGCCCCAGGCCAGCAGTCCAAGCGGTACCATCAATCGGAAAAATATCTCTTCCCAGGCGCTCCATGACCAGTCCCGCCGTTGTTGTTCAAAGCGTGAAGAGGGGGGCGGACCGGCTATGAGATAGGCCAGGCCGACGGACAAAGTCCATAATGTAAGGTTAACGGAATCGGTCAGGACGGCATACCGACCGTGGCTGGAAACAAAGATTAAGATCATTACAACGTTTCCAATGCTATAAATTATGCCGCTGATTAATGCCAATTTAAGTGTCACTGCAAAGGGATCTATTTCTACTGAAGTAATTTTCTTGAGATTGGGGTTTTGTTTTTCCCCGGTAACGTTGTCATCCTTCGCATGAGACGCGTCTGTGGGATCTTTCGTATATACGTTTTCTACCACCGCGTTGCCCAGCGCCTCAAACACGCTAACGATTTCATCATCGCTTAGGGAAGGGGATTTGGACGGTTGAAAGATGACTTTGAGGAAATTGCCGTAGGCAACAATTTTGAACTCCTGACGCAGGTCCGCTGGAATAGGCCGGTTTAGATCTTCCACCGCTTGGCTGATGGCGACGTAGCCGGACGGGCCCCAGGCTGCAAGCATCGTCGTTATCGGTGCATCCGTAATATTACCGTCCCTATCGACGCCGTGCCATGAGAGTGAAAGCAACCCCAGCCCTTTTTTCTGCGCTTTCCGGACGATATCCTCCCGAACTTGTTCCAGCCTTTTTTCAAGTGATGGCTTCTCATCCGGCGTCGGCTTTGGTCCCGGCTCAGGGCCCCAGAGATACAAGCCGAGATAATCCCTGATGAACTGATAGCCGGCAAGGAATCCTTCTGTATCCCTGGATATATGGGACGTATGCAACGGTTCGCCAAATTTGCGCGGCCAGAGCCTGTTATTGATTCGATGGATCTGGATTGCGTCGCCGCCCCGCCCGCTGAGCCAGAGCCATTGGAGATAAAGCGCGGCTACGAAACGGACTCCGACCCCTCGAAGGATCGTCCTGTCGGCGTGCGCGACGGCAAAGAAAAACGCTTGGACGAGAGCGGCGGCCAGCAACGTGGCGGGGATTTGCACCAGGAGATAGTCGTCGATGTGTAAGAAACCTCCGGTTATTCCCCCTACGGTCAAAGTTACGGCAACCGTCAGGAAGACGGCCACGCGGAAAATGTATTCTTCCACAGCCGGCATAATCTTCGAAATTTCACGAGACGCTTCGCTTTCCAGGCTGATTCGGGAAGCGGTGGGATTACGTTCCCTAAGTAAGCGCATTTTGAGGCCGGTTAACAGTGCCTGCAGGGCCGGGATGCCGATCAGCCGGTGGCTCTGCTTGCTGATGTGTTCCGTTATATCTGCCATAAGGGTTTTAAGCCTTTCCTGAAGAGCCTCGAGCAGAGATATGTTTTCCTGTTGCAATTTCCGGTTGTGTCGCATCCATAACCGGGCCTGAAAAGCGGCGAATAACCGGGAGATAAAATTCGAGTAGCCAAGCTGGCGGTACATCTGCTGGAAATAGATCCGCGCTCCTCCTTCCAGCAACTCCGGCGAGTCAAGCTTCTCCGTAAAATCGGTCAGGAAGCTGTCGAGGCTCCCAAACGTCCCGGGGTATTGCCATACGGTGCTGAATAGAACGCCGCGCCGGGTATCCGCCGATATCCGGCCGGCGAGATGTTCCCGGTCGAATAGCGCTGCACGGCGGGCGAACTCTATCAACGGGACGATGACGACAAGGAACGCCAGGACCGTCGCTGCGAAAGCGTCTTCGCACGCGCTGATAAGCAGTACGGCGGCCGAGAGCAGCGGGAATCCCGTGACAATAATGATTCTTTCGAGAGCCTTTATATAAATGTCGTAGGATAAGCGGGCGTCGAAGGTGTTTTCGATTGAGGCGGGCTGTATAGAAGGCGCGGCGGGTTTCCGCCGCCAACCGGTTAGGAGACCTCCGAATGAGGGGCCCGTTCGCGGCTGGGTTATGGGTTCATTGAAATAAGCGGTGATGCGGCGCAGTGGGGCGAGCGCCGGAAGCGAAAAAGCCTGGTATGCCAGGGCGGAATCAAGCGCGGCGCAGGATCCCATTTGTCGTCTGGATGATGCGCCCGAGGAGACAAGGCAGGAAATCTCCGAAACTGCGGGATCTGCTGCCATGGAAATAGCCAGGATCAACGACAGGATTCTTTTCGTCATGAGAGGCCTTGAAGTAATTTACTAAAAGGCCGGGAGTGAAGATATGGAGCGAAGGTTTAAAAATTTCAGTCCAAAAGGCCCATGCATTTCATGGGTCGGGGTAACGCCCGTTTTGGACGTATGTGCCTGCTGAAATAAGAATTTTATGAGTCGCTGCTGTCGTTATTTGGGCGGGGAGCGCGCCGGGAGGTTTGTTTTTCAAGAAGATTGTGCACGGACTGGATGAAATGATCAATGCGGTCAAAGGCGCCGCGAACCATCCCGGCGTTCAATGAAAGTTCGGAGCGGGCGTAAGTCATATCGCGGTGCAGTTCAAGCCCCCAGTCGCGGGCCACGCGCAGGTGGTGGTTACGGGTTGTTCCAGGGATGTTTTCCAGAGCTTCGGTGATAGTGGTAACGATGACGGCGGCTGTGGCGCGCAGCCGGTTTTTAAGAGCAGCTTTTGGCTGAAAAGCCTCTTCCCCTGTTACGCTGTAGATGGCTTCAGTCAGTTCGGTTACAGCCTGCCAGACATGCAGCTCACCTTCGTGACCTTTTCCCAAAGGCCAGTTGAACGGCTTGATGATCTTGATCTCATCAACCATCATGGAGATTGTAAGGCGGCGCTGTCCCCCTGTGAATTTGTTTCGCCGGACCGCGCCGGGAACTGGCCACGCAGGGCCTTCCAGCACATATCTACAACATCCTGTGAAAATTTCCCCTCCTGAACCATCCACTCCACGTAATCACGCTGGTCGCGCACCAGGGACTTCAGAAGGGTCCCCTTATGTTTTCCAAAATTTATCGCCGCTTCCCCGTCTTTCCAGATAAACTTGCGCGTGTTGTCCACAAAACGTTCGTCCTGCTTTGCGCAGAATTCGTGCAGCCCGCGCACGTCCCGGGGAATGTCACTGTAGTGGTCTATCTGCGCGAGGACGACCTCCATGCTGGCCAGGGCGTCCGCGCGGGCGCCGTGCGCTCCCACGAGCGTCTTGTTGCAGTAAAAATTGTAGGCCGCGGACAGATCCCGGCGTTCCTTCTGATGATAAATCGACAGCCCGTCGATAATCGCGCGTCCCTCCATGCTGAAATCAAGACCCGCGCGCTTGAATTCTTCGCGCAGCATGGGAATATCGAAACGGCTCAGGCCGAACCCTCCCAAGTCGCAGCCCTCCATGAACTCCAGAATTTTCGGGGCGATTTCCTTGAAGGCAGGTTCGTTGGCGAGGTCCTCGTTGGAAATGTGATGAACGGCGATCACTTCCGCGGGAATGCGCATCCCGGGGTTTACCCGTTGTACGAAATCGGTATGCGACTGGTCCGGCATCAGTTTGACCATCGCGATTTCCACAATCCTGTCGCGCAGAGCGTCGGCGCCGGTGGCTTCCAGATCAATAAAAATAATGGGACGTTCCAGTTCCATCAGTCGATTGCCTTCAGCGCCGCGGCGTTTGTGGGATACTTCTGGAGAAATTCCACAAGAGTCGATGCGGCCTGGACCTCGTCGAGGCTGGACAGGCCGCGGCGCAGTTTATACGCAGCCTGCAGCTCTTCCCCGGATAGAAGCAGTTCTTCCTTGCGCGTGCCGGAAGAGGAGATATTTATCGCCGGGAAAACGCGGTTTTCCGCAGCCTTCCGCGACAGCACCAGTTCCAGGTTTCCGGTTCCCTTGAACTCCTGAAAGATCACCTCGTCCATGCGGCTGCCGGTGTCCACCAGGATCGTGGCGATAATCGTGAGAGAACCGCCCTCTTCGAGATTGCGCGCCATGCCGAAAAATCTCCGAGGCACTTCCATCGCGCGCGAATCCAGCCCGCCTGACATAGTGCGGTTTCCCGTGGCCTGCGTGTTATGAACGCGCGACAGCCGCGTCAAAGAATCGAGCAGAATTACCACATCTTTCCCGGCGACCACCTCGGGAACGATCCGGCGCATGAGGTTTTCCGCGGTGCCGATGTGCTCTTCGTAACGGCGGTCACTGGAGGAGGCGTAAACTTCCGCGGTCACGCTGCGCTTGAAATCCGTGACTTCTTCGGGGCGTTCATCGATCAGCAGGCAGTAAAGCTTCAGATCCGGATACCCTTTCGCGAGCGCCTGGCATACGTGTTTGAGAAAAGTGGTCTTGCCTGATTTCGGCGGAGATACGATTAACCCGCGCTGTCCCTTGCCTAGCGGGCAGATCAGGTCCATGACGCGCATTGTCAACTCGCTTGAGCCGTTTTCCAGCTTCAAACGCGCGCGCGGGTCGATGCAGGTTTTGGACAAAAGCATTTCTTCATCCCGACTATGTTCGGGAGGAGAAGGGCGAACAAACCGTTTGTCCGGGAAGAACCGGCGCCGGGATTGCTTCGCTCTGTGAAAGTGATGGGATTTAAAATGCATCAATTCAGGAATGATTTCGAATCGCCTTCATTATAGCTGTAAGTGGAATTGCTAGGGAAGATAATAATTTTTCAAGGGCACCGCTTCTACCAGCGTATCGTATAGCGTTTCCTGCCTGCGGACCATGTCGTTTATATCGAATTCTTTTTGTATCAGCGCTTTCCCTTTTTCCCCCATTGCACGGGCCTTGTCCCTGTGCTCCTCGAGCCAGAGTATCTTTTCCGCGGCCATGATTATGTTGCCTGATGGGATCAGGAAGCCATTCTCGCCGTCGAGTACTACTTCTTTTACGCCATCGACAGCATAGGCAACCGTTGGCAGCCGGTTCACAAAGGCCTCTGCTATGGAACGCGGCAATCCTTCCCATAATGACGTCAGGAGAAATGCGTTGGCGGCGGCAAGCAATTCAGAAACATCCCTGCGCCATCCCAGAAAACGGATATTTTTTTCCAGATTGTTATTTTTTACCCAGGTTTCCGCAGCAGGGCGCAATTCGCCGTCTCCAACCAGAAGAAAAATCATACCGGGCCTTTTCTCCATAGCCCTGCCTGCGGCGCGGACAAGATCCATGGGATTTTTCTGCGGTTTGAAATTTCCTACGGAAATGACAACCCACGCATCCTGCGGAATTCTCAGTTCCTGGCGTACGGCTCCGGGGAAGCCCTCCTTAAGCGCAATTCCGCTGCGGATAAGACTCCAGGGTTTTTTCGGTCCGATGCCAAGGGCCGCCGCCTGCCGCTGATTTTCCAGGGAGACAAAAATCAAATGAGTGGTAAGCAGCGCACAGAAGCGCTCTATGGCTATAAGCGTTTTTCGAACAAATTTGTTCTGTCCAGGCGTGAACCCGAAGCCATGATATGTGTGCACAATGACCGGCACGCCCGCGAGATATCCTGCGATCCGTCCCAGAATCCCGGCTTTGGAAGAGTGTGTGTGAACTATGTGCGGCCTGATCTGCCGCAACAGGCGATAAAGCTCGATTACCGCCATCAGGTCATGGTAAGGGTTGATCGGGCGTACAAGATGATCAGAGAAATAGACCACCGGGCAGGAGGCTACGGCTTCGGAGTCAAGGATCCCTTCACGGCCGCTGATGACGCAGGCGTCATACCTTTCCCGGTTCAGATGTGACGCCGTATAAATCGTATTCTGCTGGGCGCCCCCCAGCTCGAGTTTAGTAATGATGTGGGCAACGCGAAGTTTCATAAATTCTTGTCAATTTCCTCGGCTGCGTATTTGCCTTCCAGAATGGCTTCTTCCATATAGGAATATTTCCAGGCTCCGTATCTGCCAATGCTGAAGATCTCACGTTTTTTCAGCCAGTCCAAAGCTTTTCCCGCGGCCTGCGTCCTATATTTGTCGTAAATGACATAAGCTACCGGGATCCTGAGGATTTTATCGCATAGTATTTTGTCGCCGGGCCGCAAAATCCCGCAGGATTGCAGCCCCATTATAGTTTTCTTCATTATTCCCGCCTCATCGAGATGCCTGCCTGGTTGATGAGCGATTTCAATATACATTGAACTGCAGCCCGGCGGGACCATCCTGTCGGAAAAATTCATCGGGAAACCAACGCGATAAAACGGGAATTTCTTCTCGGGAAAATAAATCCAGTGCTTGTCCGAAACAGCTGGGCGCGCAACTCCCAGATTAATGCTGTAAACGGAATTCCAGCGCATCTGTCTGCGCGATTCTGCAATCTCTGCCGGCAGATATCCGGCCATATCCAGAAAACGGGGCAGCGGCAGCGTGTTAACCAGCGACTCGTACGTGAATTTTTCCCCATTTGCGAGCGAGACTTCTTTTTTTACAAGGTCGACAGCGACGGCTTCGCAGTTAAGGTGAAGATTTTTTAGCGGCTTTGCCAGCGCAGAAGCGAGAACCTGAATTCCGCCATCCCTCGGGTAATAGAATGCGGTGTTATAGCCGAATTTCTTGGTCTGGTCATTAAAGGCCCCGTCAAATACTTCCTGGACGGAAGGTTTCGGGACAAACGGCGCTACCCACTCCGCGGTTAAAACGTCCGGGGCGACAGTCCAGAGTTTCTCGTTATAAGGAAAGAAAAAGTATCTGGCAAAACCGGATCCGAAAGTGCGCATGACCCAGCTCTTGAATGATTCAGGCTGTACCCCTGCCGTTTTGCCCGCAAGCTGCGCTTCGACAAATCCCCGCAAACATGCCTCTACGACTTTTTTCGGAAGGCCGTAAGTGTTTGCCTGGAAAGGATAACGGGTGCATGCGCCGTTGGAATAGATCCATGCGCGCCGTTCATTTAAAACAAGATTATCGCCGAGCAGGTCCGGAATCAGCTTCAGCGTGTAAGGATTACGCAGGTGAAGCAGATGTCCCGTATAGTCGAAGACAAATCCTTCCTGCCTGACCGAACGGGCCAGCCCGCCAGGTTCATCGGACGCTTCGAGAAGAATGTAATCGGATTTAAGGTGGTAGGCGCAGGAAAGTCCTGCCAGCCCGCCTCCCAGAATTAATGTTTTACCCATCAATATTAATCCGGGCCAGCCAGGTACCTACATAAAGGGCGGCAAGGCCTGCCAGAGCGTAAATAAATGCGGCGTACTCCATGCGGACAACGGTAACTTCATATGCCGCAAATGCGAGAAACATCGCAGCAGCATAGGAGATCACCAGAATCTCCTCGCGGAGGAATCCAAAAGCTTCAAGACGAAGGGCAAAGTGATCCTTGCTCCCCAGAAAAGGCGACTGGCCCTTCATGAACCGCAGATAGATAACCAGGAACGTGTCATAAAGAGGAAGCCCGAGAATAAATATCGGGGCAAATACGCCGAGGTTATTTGTGCGCGTGTAGGATGTTCCCAGAGACAGCGCCGCAAGGACGAATCCGTTTACCAGACTTCCCGTATCCCCCAGAAAAATTTTCAACCGCCTGCTGAGATTAAAAGGGAGAAATCCCGCCAGGGCGCCGGCCAGCGCCGCCGCCGTGAAGTTCACATAAATCTCTTCAGACGGCAGGGATATGAACAGGAAGGCGAGGCTGGCGATAATGCCGATGCCGCTGGAAAGCCCATCCATGATGTCTACGATGTTGAGGGCATTGGTTATTCCTACGACCCATATCACCGTGAGGATGTCGGCGAACCATGCTGGAGAAATAAATTTTATCCGGATATCAAAAAATAAGAGGCAAAATGCCGCGAGAAATTGAAGGACAAATTTCTTCCTGTATCCCAATCCGCGCGGGTGGATGTCGTCAGCGAGCCCGGTGAGAAAGATTATCAGCGTTCCGTAAAAAATACCGCGCAAAGACCGCAGCGTTCCCGTAGGAAAATTGGTGAGGAACCGGACAAAAAGAAGCGAGACAGCCAGCGCCACCGCCACCGCCACCCCTCCCAGGTAGGGCACGGGATTTTTGTGCGTTTTAATCTCGGTGACAGGATGATCCAGAATGTTTAACTTGACGGCCAGAAGCCGTACGGCAGGAGTCAGTATGCCGGAAATGCACAACGCCGTTAAAAAGCAAAGGAGATAAAGCGTGTTGTCGGAAAAGATCATCGCATAGCCTCAGAGTTCAAAGACATCGCAAAACGAATCTGCATATTCAGGTTTAAGCGACTTTTGCAGGGATTCCCAGTTGCGGGAACCCTTCTCATCAAATGGCAGAATCGAATAAGAACTCAGCCGCCGCATTTCAGCCCGGTTGACAACTACGTGCGTGAATCCCCGCTCTTTTAGTATCTGCTTCAGGTTTTCCGCATTTTCCGCGCTATTCGCCCAGAGTACCAGCGGGCTTTGACTAAAGACGGGACTTACAAATATGCGCCGTTTGTAATAGAAGCTTCTTTGATCGCCAACCAGCAGGACTGAAGCGTTTGCGGGAGTATTCTCATTGATAAAGCCGGCCGCCCCGAAATAAGTAAGTTTCCTGGCCAGATAATGATGCCGCGTTTCCAGCCCCATCGCGACGGCAAATGGCTCCGTGGTCTGCGTCACCCAAAAGAATAGAAAAAGGCCGGACAAAATGAAAGATCCAAGTAATATGCGGCCTGTCCAGCGGAAAACAATGTTCTGTCGTTCTATCCCGTTTGTCCAGGCATAGGCTGTGAGAATGCCGAGCACGGGAAGAACGGGCATTAGGAAACGCAGCACAGGACGGCTCATGCCCCAGGGAATGACAAATAAGCAGGCGTAGGATAAAAGAACTTTAATCGTCTTCGGCAGGGACCCGCAAAGCCATAGCGCCGGCAGAAACCATATGAAAGGCGTCCAGCCCAGATCTCCCAGTACGTCGAAACCGCCGCCGAACCCCAGGGTCTTGAGAGGAATTTCCCATACAAGGCTGATCAGATTAAGAAAAGAGCGGGGATGGTATTCCGTGAGCGCCTTAAAATAACCGGCAGCGGCCTGATCCAGCCAGGGGTTCCGCGATTTAACCCCCCACTCATGGAAAAAGGGAAAGACGGGATTGCCGACATAAATCCAGTTTTTTACCAGCCAGGGCAGAAAAAAAATCAGCGCCATGCCTGCATATAAAGAAAGCGCCCTGGCCTTCTTTTCCCGTGACAGGAAAGCAATGATTCCTCCGGTCAGCACTGCCGGTATCAGGCCAGTATATTTGATTCCCATGGTCCAGCCTGCCAGCGCTCCGGAAAGACAAAGAAAGCCAGTGTGTCCGTTCTCAATAAAAAGGATGGCGGCATAAAGCGCCAGAAATCCATAAAGCGCCAGACCGGTTTCCACATATCCGCCTGAGCTCAGCAAAAGAACCGCAGGCATAAGCGCCAGAATGATGGCGGCCAGACGCGCCGCGGAACGGTCGTAAAACCTGCCGGCGAACGCTGCTGCTGAAAGCACAAGCATAACGCTCAGACTCCACGCGATCAGATTGACAACAATGTCGTTTCCCAGTAAAAGGCCGATAGTCCAGAGCATTTCAAGGTTCTGAGGAAAAGCGGAATAAACCATGTGCCGCAAACCGAGCCAGTGTCCAGACTGAACATACGCGGCTGGAAGAGCCAGGTGATAAACCAGGGAATCGTAGTAAGTGATAGGAGCAAGGGCCAGCAGGAAGCTCAATGCAAAGGCGGTGAGAAACCCCCCGATGGCGAGCGCAGACCAGCCCATATGATGAAGTCCACGCAGCCATTCCCTGAAAGTGCGCAACAGAGGAACGCTTAAGAACATGGAGAAGAAGGCGATCGCCCATACGACAGCAGGGATCCACAGCTTTAACAGACCTAGCAGAACGGATATGAAGCTCCATAACCCGAGTCCGGCAGCCATTGAAAAGAGCAGTTTTTCGAGAGCGGAGAGCCTTGGAAGAGAAAGCTTTTCCAGGGTCCACATTCCAAGGGCCCCGGCAGATGCAAGGAAAATGAAAGCGGATAATATGGAGTTAATCTTAAAAAGAAATTCGGGGATCGGGTTCCGGTCAAAATAAAAAGCCGCGCCGGAGGCGATGATTGAGAGCAGCAGGGCGCTTTTTATCGCGGGGCGAACAGAGGGCATGACCGTATTTTCAGGCGGTGTAGGTGGTATTGCAAAACGCTTTTCAGGGATTCCAGACCGTAGCGCACGCTGCGGCGGAAATTGATGCTTGAAGCCTCCTTAAAATAGCGGGTGGGGACAGGTATGTCTCCGATGCGGAAACCGAAGGCAACAGCCTGTACAAGGAATTCGCAGTCAAATACGAAATCATCGGAGTTGCGTTCCCAGGGGATGGTTTCAAGAACCTTGCGTGAATAGGCGCGCATGCCGCTGTGCCATTCTCCCAGGTTTTGACCCATGGCCAGATTCTCAATCATGGTCAAAAAGCGGTTAGACACGTATTTGTAAAAAGGCATGCCTCCGGAAAAGGCTTCCTTCCGGGTGCGGACGCGATTGCCAAGCATTACATCACAAACGTTATTCCTGATCAATCCGGTGAGGCAGGGGATGAGCCGCGAGTCGTATTGGTAATCCGGATGGATCATTACGACGATGTCTGCGCCGGCATCAAGGGCCGCCCGGTAGCAGGTTTTCTGGTTGCCGCCATAGCCGCGGTTTTTGTCGTGCACGATAACCTCAAGGCCCAGGCGCCGCGCAACAGCTACGGTCTGATCGCGCGAACAATCGTCCACGAGGATGATATGATCAACGCTCCCTTCCGGAATATCGCGCAATGTCTTCTCAAGCGTCGATTCCGCATTGTAAGCGGGCATGACTACGACAATTTTTGGTGTGTTCACTGAAGCTGCACCCATGGAATATTTTGCAATGTTTTATACCTGTAGCGGCTGATAAGAGGAATCATACGGGGGTCATTGAGCGTATCTGATTCCAGAAAAACCGGGGTTTCGTGGAATCGGCGATCCAGCGCAGATTGAAGCCGACCGGGATTGCGTTCCAGCAGGCGGTAATTCCAGGCCATGCGTCCGGAAAAATACAGTAAATAGATCCAACGGGTTCCTCCTGAAGTTATGTACAGCGAATCATCCGGCGTTCTGCGCACGAGTTCCATGACTTCGGTATAAATCGGGTTTTCCCCGGCATCATGCATGTGTATAATGCGCGTTCTTAAATTCAGGGATAATGTGACGATAAGTATAACAAGAACAAGAGTGTATTTGAGAATGCCGCCCTTGACGTTTTTCAACCCGACGGCCAGAAGAATGAAGAACGGGATGGAATCTGTCAGCCGGTAGCATTCAGTCTGCGGTTCCCATGCCCAGAAAAAAAGGCCGTAAGCAGCAATCCAGAGCCAACTGAAGCGCCATATCATTTCCTGTCTGCTTCGAAAAGAACGAAGGAATAAAAAACCGGTTCCCCCCATTGAAATTGTTGTTAAAGTCCAATCAAACCAGTTCGGCCGGTAATTACCGTATGGCCATAGGCTTCCCCAGAAAAAACGCAGACTGGTCCATAACCAGATAAAAGGTCCTTCCCATCCTTCTCCGCCATGCCAGGCGAAACGGCCGGCTGCATCAAGGGCGGCGCTGCCCAGAAACCAGCGTTCCAGCCACGCCTGCTGTGGATGATGCGGCCAAATCAAAAACAGCAATACAAGTAAATAGGGAAAAATGATAGCAGGCAGCAGACAAGAGAAATAAGCGATGACATTCGACCTTCGTTCACGGGGACCGCTTTCCTTGATAAGCCAGTATAACGCCGGTATAGACCACAGAACGTGAACTATGTGGCCAAGCGCAGTCAGTCCCTGTAGCAGTCCGATCAACCGCCATTTCCGTTTTGCCGCAGGTTGAAACAAAAACCATGCGGCGAAAGCCAGAGGCAGAAATGCCAGAGGATAAACCTGGGCTTCAATACTCCATACCCAGAAAACTGCGCAGATGCCAGCCAGCCAGGTCAGCAACAGCGCCAGAGGTCTTTCAATAATCCGGTTGAGAAGAAGATACAGGCCGGTCAGGCCGCAGGCGGATAAAAGCGAAGTGAAAAGTTGCAATGCCGGAAGCGCCCTTATGACGCCGAGAGGGAGAAGCAGGAATTTCCAAAAAAGCGTCCCCAGGAATCCATACCATAGATGATTGCCGTGAAACCAGTAAACCGGGTTGCCCCATTCAAGAGCTACAGCGCAGGCCACTCCGTCAAAGTTCCACATCCGGGAAGGCAGGCTGATATAAAGGGTGAATGGAATAAGAAAGGCTAGAAAGGCCAGCATTCTAAGAGTTAGAGACGAACGAGATTTGGCTTTTGAATTTTATCCTGAAGCATAGTTTTTCCGGAAAATTTGAGTGCTTTGATTATAGTAAGCCGAGGACCCTCTTATACAACAGGCGGTGCGCTTCGATCATGGATGCCATGCTGAAAGATGACGCGCGCTTTTTCGCCTCGGCAGCGCGGGCCTGACTGACGGCGTTGTCAGTCAGCGTTTCGAGAATGGCCTCTTTCAGGGTTGCGGTTCCACCGGACGGTACGATTAATCCTTCTTTTGGAGCGTTAAGGATTTCGCGCACTCCGCCTACGTCCGTCGCTATCACAGGGCATCCGGCAGACATGGACTCGAGAACCACGTTGGGTGTTCCTTCCCAGCGCGAGCTCAGGATAAATCCGGTCGCCATTTTCAGATAAGGAAAAATATCCGGGACCTGGCCTATCAGTTTGACGCGTGTAATAACTCCCAGACGGAATATCTGACTGCGGAGAGCTTCTTCTTCGTTACCTTTGCCTGCAATAAGGAGGACCGCTTCCGGACGGGATTTCAGCACCTCATAAAAAGTCCTTATGAGCCAGTCAAACCCCTTCTGTTTGTGCAGTCTGCCCGCCGCCAGGAAAACAGGAGAGCTTCCGATATCGAGTTCTTTCCGGATCCTGCCGGTTTCTTCAGCAGGAATTCCCGGAGCGGGTTCGATGCCGTTATAAATAACTTCAACCTGCCGGGAGTTCAGACGGATGTTCTTCTGCGCGAATATTTTGAGCGCCTGCGAATTGACCGTGTAGATTCTGTTTTTCGCGCCAAGGCGTTCCACCCATAAATGGAAGAATTTCTCATGCTCCATAACGCGCAGGGAAGAAATATGAACACCGCCAACAGTTCCTGATAAAAGTCCGGCTAACGCGACAGAGGCGTTGGCCCGTGTCAGGAAACTATGAACGATATCGGGTTCCCAATGCGATATTTCCTTCTTGAGGCGGAATATCAATCCGGGCAAATCCATCAATCCGTACAGAAAATTGCCTGGCGTATTAAGACAGGTCACGTTTATGGATGATGCCCGGAAGCGGGCAAGCATCGGGCCTTCGCCCTTCAGGGCCAGTACCCGTACCGCATCTCCGCCGGCCTGAAGCCCTTTTGCCAGATGAAAGACCATTTTCTCCGTGCCTCCGATCGATAACCCCGGCAGCACAAGAAGAACGCGCATATCAGTTTGATTCAGTTGCGTATTCAGGAGAGTTTTTGGAGAGAATCTTGTTCAATGACAGGCCCTCCTTCCAAAGTGAGCATATGCCTGCGATGGAAATATAAACAAATTGAATGCAGTGTATTGTAAGGATAATCGGCAGCGATTGTTCTTTTGTGAGACCAATAAGCGTAAGCGCGGTTACGCCAAAAAGTTCAAATGTACCGACATATCCAGGCGCCTGTGGCAAAGTGACTGACAGGCCGAGGAAAAACAACAAAAAATAGGACTGCGGGAGCGATATGTGCGGCGAAAACCCGCGTGCCATAAGATAGAGTGTAATTCCTTCCAGAGTCCAGATCATAAGGGATAAGCCAAGGGAAGTTAGAATATAAGCCCAGTCCGTCATGCCGGAAATCCCGTGCGTAAAATTGGCCACAAGGTCCCGCAGCTTTTTTTTCAACAGCGGCGACAATGGGAAAAGTTCAATCAGATCATGGAGCAGGTTCTCATAATGCACGCTCATTACGAGAAAAACGATCAGACCGACGCAGCCCATGCCCATGATCAGCGCGGCCTTTTTAATATTCGCGGGGAAGGGAAAGAAAAGAGAGACCATGAGAAACGTTGTCAGAAAGGCGATGGTGTCGTAGATCCTTTCCAGAACGATGGTGCCCAGGCTTGCCGTGCGGGACACCTTGAACCGGTTCCCGCTGACGTGGGCGCGTACGAATTCGCCCATGCGGAAGGGAAGGATGTTGTTGGCGAAAAAACCGATCAACATGGAAGGCATCAGTGCCGCCGGAGAGACGAATTTGATCGGGGCAAGAAGCTTGGACCAGCGGATAGAGCGAAGAATATAAGCCGTTGTATAAGCGAGCAGGGCCAGGACAAACCAGCGCGGGTCGGCATGCGCCATCGAACTAAGGACTTCTCTAAAGGCAATGCCGCGCAGGGCGTAGTAAAGACAGCCAGCCGAGATAATGATCCCAAACAATAGTTTTTTATGCATGAAAAGGATTATAACAACCCATGCTGCGGTAAGGCGTCAAATTTAAAAAAACAACGTGTCAGCCACCCCTGCCGCAGTCGATCACGTTCTTGATTGCTCAGGCAGTGCCCTGCGTTTGAGCTTTGGGTCAGACCCAGGAAGTCATTGTTTCTACACTTCGATTTTTGACCTGGCCGTTGGTCATGCGGCGCTATGCAGTATTCCCGCTTGGTCTTCGGGTTTTGCGGTCTCTTGGAGGCGCGTAAGCATAACTGCCAATTCCCGTTCGGCAATCTCAAGGACGTGGATATATTGGCGGGTACGGCCCGTGCATCGCGATATCCGGCCATTAGTAATCAATGTAGTCAGCGACTTAACTGCAACCGGGTCAATGCCCGTAATAAATCCTCCAGGGCACGGAATTCGATAATGCTGGACGTGTGAATCTGGATCCAGTTCGAGAGAACGCAGGACTTCAAGTGGATTCAATGTGCCTGAGAATATTTCGAGGAATTCGATTTCCTGTCGCAGGTTTGCCAGAGCATATTCAATGATCTCAAGTCTTTTGGACTCGTTATGTGTCGCAGCGTCAAGGCCCCAACAAATGGCGAGCGCAAATTTCCCGGCACGGTCCCATAATCCGTATCCGTTGCGTGGATCGCCCAGATCGGAATCTTTTATCCTTTCGGTAAAACGTCCGTCGGCTCGTCCGAGTTGGTCCAGCATCTTGGAAATGGTTGTTTCATCAGTTAGTCCCGCAGGCAGCGCCTGAGAGAGCGGGATATCGACGTGTACGACGCCCGCGGAATCCGGCGGCCACTCCAGCCAGTCAGCGCGCTTCAGCCAGTCTTCGATCAGCCATGCGGGCGCGCTCCATGGAATAGTAAGGCGCCATGCGCGCATACGGCGAGGGAGGTCCTTCCCAGCCGTGTGAGCTTCCCAATAATTCCGGTAATCCTGCAACGACGCAGGGCGAAAACCATCAGGTTCAGGGATAGGGAATCCCGTCGTAACGGAACCAAATCTTGCTTCCAGAGCCAATGTTTTCGCCAGCTTTTGGACCAGGCCTTTCTCGCTGGAAGCAGGCGGTTTTTCCCTTCGGATATTTTCGAATACATCAACGAGAGAAGTTCCGAAAGAAGATCCAACTTCTTTAACCAAATTTCTTTGTGCCGTTACAGGCATCTGCCGGAATTGTTCGTATAGATCTCCCCGGGACTGCAAACTCAAAAGGAAACCCCGCTGACGCTCATGCGCTTCCCATCCTTTTGCAAATTCTTCAGGTGGTGTCAGCAGGTTGTAGTAAAAGGAATGTAAAACACCATTAATTCTTTCTCGAGACAGGGTGTCCTCCGGATCATATATATAAAGAGTACGTTGACTTTCGTAGCCTTCGTCTTCTCCATGTCCACTGAGAAAAAAATGAGCGTCTGTCCCATAATGGCGGACAGCAGTTTCAATATCAGCGGCTACGTTATCTCTGGCTGATAAACCGGCCGCCATCCTAGCCAGAGGTTCCATGATTTTTGGCTCAACGTACCTTTTGACGAGGGCACTGATATAAGCCTCGGGTGTTGCCATGTTTGCCCATGCCGTCTCGAACTCTTTTTCAGGGTCAAGAGACGGAATACCCCAAAAATCGATTCTGGGCGCTCGAACCGCAGCGTTGTAAACCGCCTTTAATAAACCATACTGTTCCGGATGATCCATACCGCGCCGCAATACGCGAACGTCGCCAAGGTCATAATCGAAAGTTGCGCCTTCCGCTTCGTTACGGTCAATCCGTTCCAGCAAAGCTCTTTTTGCTTTATCAAACTCCGTCCTCAATGGATGATCTTCTTCCAGCGTCCCAAGCGTATCTGCAATCTCTGAATACGTATCCATAAACCTGTCAACGGAAAAACCTGCATAATCAGGGTTAAAAGTTAATTCCTCAGCAGGATTTCTGGACCACCAATTCATTAATCCAATCAGTTTAACAGCTGCTGTCAACATATCCATGTCCACACCCAAACTCTGAACTACTTCCGCCCCTCCTAATACCTGTCCAGGCCCATCCGCAATGAGTTCCGGTTTAATTACGCCGGCGACAACACCTGCAATAACGGCACTTAAACCTGAGGTCGTTCTCACAAAATCGCGGCGGCTCTGGCCAGGAAATGCGTGCCCGTGCTCCGTCTGGTCAGGTGCAGGTTGTGGATGTGTTCTTTGTTTGGGTTCCTGTTTTGCCGCTTTGCGTGCCAGATGCGCGGCGCGCCAGCCTTGCAGCGCGGCTGCCGGGAGGGCGTAGAAGAAATCCAGCCAGGGAGCGAGAAGCAGGTCCGACATCCAGCCAGGCAGGAGCCTGCCTGGAAACCAGAGGTGAACGGCGTATTCGTGCCGGTTGACGAACTCGCGGAAAAACGAATGCAGGTTTTTGTCGACGTGAACGGTTCCATCAGTGACCGAGCCCGCCGTGCCGTGAAAGGCCAGAAGTATTACCTGGACGGCAAAAAACGCGGTCCAAACGGCTGCCATAACCGCCGCGGTGGTGAAACCGTGCTGCCATCCGATCTGGCTGAATACGTCTGCTGCAGCGCCGGACCACGCCCATCCCCCCACCATCGCTAACAGGGCGGTGAGCCAGGACTTGGCGGCCTCCTTTGGTGCATCGTCGCGGTATTCCGAACGCAACACGGTTTTGAGCACTTCCTGAGCATAGGGAAACGTACGGTTGTCGTCCGGCAGTACGAGATCCGGACGGAAATTATTGACACTGTCGGGCCCCATCCGGAAGGCTATCCGGAAAACGCTCTGGCTGCGGAGGGGACGTGTTCCCTGCGGACAGACGGCTTGAATAATCCCTTTATTGACCTCCGCCGTGACGGTTTCGTCCGGCTGAGGACCCGTTTCCATGGGAAAAGCGCCTGCCAGCAGGCGAATTCTATTCGGCAACAGGGGCATGCGATCCAATAAAAACCGGCGGTGGAATCCAGGGATGCGAAGAACCTTATTGAGGGCAGCGATAAGCGTATCCGGAGGGATTTGTGAAACAGCGTCGGCATTTTCCATTTGGCCATGCCTCCAGCCCAGAAGATCTTCAAGGTAGTATGCCAACATCCCGGCCGAATCATTTCTGCCTGCGGACACCTCCCGCTTGAACGCATCCATGTCGAGTTCTTCCGGAACAAAATCAGAATACGCAACGGGATTTCTTGGAATATCTCCGGGCCGATCTACGAAAGCGGCAACTTCGTAAGGCCGCAGGCTCCTTTCCCGCATAAGCCAATCGAGTTTCTTAAATTTATACTTGCTACTGATAATTTCCGAAATATAGTCGCCGATGCCTTCGGTCTCGGCTGCTTCGATGGGTAAGCGGTCGTCCTTAATCCCCGCGGGTTCAAGTATCCCCTCAAAATAGAAGCGGCCATTGATTGCCCGGCGATTCTGATAATCATGGCTGTTAAAGAATAGTTGCAGACGGGAAAAAGACCGCTCTTCAAGGTCTGCAAACCTGGCCAGCACATCAGGAGTCATTTCGCGGGACACTGCGGCGCGGGTTCTGTCGTCACGCTCCGTGTTCAGAACGGCGGTAAACCAGGGCAGACGTTTTTCTTTTATGGTCCCCCGATTGAAATAAAAGCTGCCTGCCCTAATGATCCGGCTAATCCAAAATTGGTGCCTTCTTAACATTTTCTCGACGCGTTGGACGAAAGTGTCGGGATTTTCTGCAGCGCCTGATCCGAATAAACGCCACAGCCTCGATGTGACGGAGGGCTGGAAGGACTCCTCCCGGACCTGCGTCGCCGCCGGAGCGAGAGCCTGCATCTCGAACGGCGACGGACGGGACTCGTGAAGCGTGAAGCGTGCCTGCACGCCGGAGTGAGTTACGGCACGCAGGCACGCTTCACGCGCCGAGCTCAGCGAAGGTTCGGCGGCAAGGCAGAACGCCAGCGTGAACGCGAGCGGCCTCACGATGAATTTGGGCGTAATCATGGGCGCGAAGAATATTCTATTCGGTTGAGCGTGGTTAATGAATATGCCGGAAGGCTAAATTTTGAATCCCAATCGGCCCATGGATTTCTGGGCCCCGGAATTGCAAAGGTGAGGCGTCTAATAAAGTGAAGAACCTATTTTCCGTCGGTCGCGATCGATCACGTGCTGATCGTACGCGAGAATCTGCCGTTCGTATCCGGAATTCGGCTGGTAATGCGGCCAATGCTCGACAAATAGCGCATGTTCCCGTTCAAGATGCGCGAGAATATTGCCTGCCGCTTTTTCCCGGCCGAGCATGAAAATGCAGCGCGCCGTCCAGAGGTCGGCCTCCCAGTAGCACGGTTCAATATGTTTGGCTGTGCGGAACCAATCAAGCGCGCGGGCGGGATCGCCTTCGCGGAAAAGCAGACGGCCGACAGCAAGAGGAATTGTCGCCCGACGGGGAGAAAGAATAATTGCGTTCAAATAACAGTTTAACGCAGGAGCGATGTTTTCTTGTTTTTGAGAGGCTTCCAGACAGGATCCCAAAGCTTCCAGATAATAAACGTTTTCCGGCGCAAGAGTTGCAGCCTTCCTGTAATCGGAGCAATCCCGTTCGTCATTGAGCATATCCCCTCTCATTGCCCACGCGTCCGCATTCCATGGGTCAATCGCCAGCACCTGATTGATACGGCCATGCTGCAGGAGATACGAAGCCGCGCTTTTCCAGCCTGTGATAGCGACTAGAAATAACCCGGCCAGCAGGAAAACGAATCTGGGAATTGAAACTGTTGGTGCGAAAATTCCTACGTCGGATGAGATTTCTTCAGCTAGTATTAAGGCGAAAAATAGAAGTATCGGCATATGCCATACGGGATTGAACAAAGCCCCGACGGCCAGAACAGCAAGACAGGCCTGCTCCGGTTTGCGCCTGTTGCTCCTGAATAAAAGCGCGATCCAGGCAATGATCAGAACTAGAAACGGCCATCCGATATCCGTTGCAGCCTGCAGAAATTCGTTGTGTGCGAAGGAAGTTGTCCGCCCGTAAACTACGGGATCATCGGCTACGGCTACTGGATGGCGCTGGTAAGCTGTTTCGAAGTTTGAAAGTCCGTAGCCCGTTAATGGCCGGTCGAATGAAGCTTTCAATGCGGATAGCCATATCTCCGGGCGATAGATATGCGCTTCCAGAGTTACATTGAAGCGTCGCAATGACCAAGGCAGGAAAAAAACAATGGCGATAGCGACCGCCAAAAGAGCATAAATCTTCATCCGCGTGCGCATCAGCGGTACAACGAGCCAGGCAAAGCCTGCAAGCAATCCCAGCAATGCACTACGCGAAAAACCGATAAGGACCAGAAAAACAAGAGTCAGCGCAATGCCAAGCTTTATTGCGCGAAGTCTACCCGGAACCAGTGTTTCTCCTGTGAGAAACACAGCAAGGGCCGCCATCCATACGGCGTTGAAGTTGGGATTAATCGGGAGCAGGCCTGAGGGCGAAAGACCTCTAAGATGCTGCCATAATGTCCCAATAATCGTTATTACTGCGCAAAGCAGAAGCCAGATAGAAATTCTCTGATCTCCAACCCATGATTCCCGTTCCTGGGATAGAGCGACCCATATCCAGACGAAAAATCCACCGGCAACTGTTGCATAAAGGCCGGCCCATTGGTCTGCTGAAAAAAACAGATTCAGCGTCAGCAGGCCTGAAACTGCCAGCACAAAAAAAGAAATTCGAACCGGACGGTGGATGAGCAGGATAATAAGCGGCAAAGCGGCCAAAGCCCAGAGAGTGAACATCCAGGGAAGTTTACAGCCATTCAGCAGCAGAGACAGTAATAGGAGAAACCCAAGAATATTAGAAAGCCGCATGCTTAGGAATTTTCCCCCCTTCTAGAACGGAACTTAGTTCAGACGCCATATCTGACAAGCCCAGTTCCCGGGTTATCTGCAAAGCGCTTCGGTAATAATGGGAGTTTATCGGTTCTTTACGAACAGCTTCGAGCATCCAGGCTAGAGCTTCCTGCAGTTCAGCGCGTGATTTTCGGGCAGTGGCGTCATTATAAAGGGCATTCCCTTTGACCGCGTATATCTTAGAATCGCGCGAATCCCATTGAAGGGATTTTCTAAGCAGGTGTTCTCCTTCGTTGCCTAATCCGCGCTGGAAGGCATAAACAGCCTGCGTGCAGGCTTGATCCGCTTTAAAGTGAGCCCATGCTGTCCAGGCCGCGCTGAAGAGAAGAGAAATAATCAGAGCCTTCTCCAAGCGTTCTTTCGTGCCGTTCGCTGAAGGAGACAGGCCATAGTCCAAGTTCATTCCGAGCATTATCCAGAAAAGAAAAGAAACGGCAGGGATCGAAAGCGAATAATCAACCAGGTTATGTGCGAGCACCGCCACGATTCCCGCTTGAATAGGGTATGTTTGTTTTCGGAATAAGGATCCGATTATGAAAACGAGACAAAAAAGCGAGGGAGTACCCGATTCCGCGGCAAACTGCAGGAAAGTATTGTGCGCAAACCATGTCCGCAAAGGCAGATGCAGAAAAGACATGGCATGCTCGTATGTTCCCGGCCCCAGACCCAGAAAAGGGTGTTGACGAATAACCACGAGCGCTCCCTGCCACCAGGCAAGACGGTGCCAGTCCCAACCACGTTTTATCTGCCAGTAAACCAGGCAAAAAATGATGACCAGGAAAAAACCAGGCATTATCCGTGATAATCTGTCTGCTCGATTGGGAGTCCTGGTACGGAATGCGAGATATGCGCTCCCTGCGGCTGCGGCGAAAATCGCTCCGAACGATCTGGTTAACAGCAGCGCTGCAAGTGCGGCGGCAGCGGATGCACCGTCCAGAACGTTTTTGTTGCGGCAAAATTCGTCGGCTGCAAGAAAAATAAATATCAGCAAACAGCCTGCCAGTATGTTGGGATTGAGCAGCGTTAGTTTTGGCGGATGCCGCAGCAGCGCAGATTCAACAATCGCTGCCAGGGAAAGGAAAAGACCAAAGAATGAAAGAACCCGCCTTAGAAAATGGACTTCACTTCGGATTAACGATCCGGCAAGCGTGAAGATAAGAAAATAATCGACCCAAAGAAGGAATGTTTCCCGGCTTATAAAACATGCGCCGGAAAACGCCGTGGCAATTGCCAGTACGGACAGAAGCAAGATCCACGCCGGCAGTTCCTTGTTATGGAGAATAGGAAAGATAAACCAGAAGGCCGCCGCAGCGCCCGTAAACAGGAAAAGATGAAGTATTGTTTGCGCCCAGAGATCAATGGCGCCATTTGCCAGAAATGAAAAAGCCAGGACAGGAACAATGATAAGGAGATGGTACGGCAATATGTCCCGGCCGCGCCGGTCGATCATTATTCGACCGATATCTTTGGCGTAAGAAGGACGATCAATTCCGTGCGTTGCTTGATGTCCTGTTTGCTGCGGAAGAGCGCGCCGAGGAACGGTATGCTCATCAGGATGGGAATACCGGTCACGATTTTCTGAGTGCTTTCAGTAATCAGCCCGCCAATGGCAAGGGTTTCTCCGTCGCGAAGGAGCACGGTTGTGTTCGCGTTGCGGGTGTTGATCACGGGCGGCGCGCCCGTGAAGGGCGCAGCCCCCGGGCTGCTGACTTCAGGACGAACTTTCAGCGTGATTCGCCGGTCCGCATTAATCGTTGGGCGAACGGTCAGCTTCACTCCGGCGTTTACGAATTGAAAGCCTACCTGCGTCCCTACGGCGGTCTGCGACACTACCTGATAGGGTTCCTGATCCGCAACTTCGATCGTCGCTTCCTCGTTGTTCATCGTAACGATATGCGGATTAGAAAGAACTTTCAGTTTGTTCTTGATGGCTAGAGCGGATAATTGAATGGACAGGAGATTGGCGGCGTCGCCATGTAAAAAAGAAAACGCAATTTGACTTGTGTCTGCCAAAGCGACTCCCAGGGCCCCAACAGAAGATGCTGATCCTGTCGTGCTCCCACTGGTGCTAGTATTCCCTGATCCGGAAGGTACATTCGGAGTAGTCACAACGCCTCCGATCTGTCCGGATGTTCCCGGTCCGGTGTTGCTGGTCTGCTGAGTGCTTGAGCCGTAGCTGTTCCCCCCTCCCGCAGATCGCGCATATCCCCAGGTTATTCCCATAGTCGTCTGGTCATTAAGAGTTACTTCGACGATTTTCGCCTCGATATCTACTTCCTGCGGTTTGCGATCAAGAGACGGAATAAGATACTCCGCTTCTTTAAGGCCCTCCTGGGTGTCAGTCAGTATGATGGAATTCGTTTTTGAGTCCACAGTGCTGACGCCTTTGCGCCCCGCGGCATTACGTATGGCGTCAAGCTGCGTTTTTACGTCGGCTGCCGCCGCATAGTTCAATTGAAAAACCCTTGTAAATGCCGTTGCCTGCGATTCTTCCTGATTAAGTTCTCCAGAGGTGATTACGCGGATAATACGCGGTCCAAGACGAAGCGCAACGTAACCTTTAAGAGTCAATACGGTCTGGAAGGCCTGGTCGAAAGGGACTTTATCAAGGTGCAGAGTAATCGTGCCCAGAATATCATTTCCATAAATTATGTTCATGTTCGATTTAAGGGCAAGCATGTGCAGCACGTCGCGGACGTCTGTATCCTGAAAATCTACGGATATGAGCGTTTTGGGAAGCGCTATCTGAGTCATCGAAATATTTTCCGGCATATTCGCCTTTGCAATCGCAGAGGTTTCAGCTGCGGCGTTCGCGGAGGCGGCGGCAGTCGTTCCCGCCGCGGGCACAGGAGAATTTGCCCCATAGAGAGGCTGCATACCCAGGGCAATCGATAAAACCAGTCCGATAAATCGTCTTAAGGAAGTCATGTTACGCCTCCATTTTCATATCCAATTCCACAGCTTTTAACAACAAAAATCTAATAAGGAATCCGAAATTCTTTAACCGTGTGATCGCGGCCAATCAATAAAACGCTTTTTGGCTTGATCACTCCGGATATTCCCTTTACCATTCGATTTCTGACATCATACAAACGGCCGTGCCGCAGAATATAAGAGGAAATCCCGGCTGTCAATAGCGCTATCGTTCCTCTATCATCGTGGGCAATTCCCTTCAACACAAGAGAGGCAATCTGCGGCGGCCTGTTGATTGCGTACTCGCTTATATGCGACGAGCCTACAAGTGGTACAAAGGGATCGCGGTAGAACCGGTCCGCACGGTAATGATATTTCTGGTAAGGGTGCGTAGCCGGAGGCGCGGGACTATTGCCTGGCAATGCCGGATCTGCGGCGAGAACGTTGCCGGCTAAAAACACTGCAAAAATAAAAGTTACGTGTCTATCCATGGTATTGGAACGTTATTAGAGAAAATGTCGCGCTGACCGTCTTTGACGAATCTTCCTTTGCCTGCGCCGCAGAAAGTGTAAGGTTGCGTGTGGCGAAAAGCCTGCTTCCCGTTCCCATCGCCGTCAAAAAACGTCCCAGTGAATGAAAAGAGGCCACAGCCGTAATAACGTAAGGGATCTCATCATACTGGCCCTTTGAAACCGGTTTCCCTGGCGCCAGGCTCGAAAGCTGAAGTCCATTTGTCTCGGCGCGATGCGTTAATGTCCTCAGTAGCCCCGGCAATTCGGCCGATTTTGGCAGTTGCTGTTCCATTTCAAAAACTTCTATCTGCAACTCGGCCATCTCCTGCTGCAGCTTTGGAAGTTTTGCGACTTTCTGCCGGACCATGTTTAAACGTCCGGAAAGGTTTTGCACTTCCGTCCGCGATTTAACGATATCTTTGTGAAGCGGCATAAAAATTATAGTTGTATAACCAAAAATGACGCCCCCCAGAAAAAGGGCTGCCACGGTTATCGCCAGTAGCGTGTTACGGTCTTTGGGTAGTGTTAATTGCATTGGTGGCAACCTGTGCTCGATAATTCATCCGCAGGTGAAAAGATAATGTCGTGCCACCCGCTGGATTTTGCGCTGCTGAAATCGTTCCCAGATCCGCTCCGGTGAAAGTCTTTGAAGTTTCCAGATTTGAAAGAAAATCAGCTATGACATAATTGTCCAAAGCAACGATGTCCAGATCAATTCCCATTGAGCTGTCGGGCTTTTTGACAGTAGTCATGCTGGTGAACCATAAATTCGATGGTAATTCCTTCAAGAGATCTTCAAAAAAAACAGGGTAAGTCAGCCTTTCGTTTTCCAGGAGCAGGACAAGATTCTTGCGCGCCTGAAGCTGGGTTTTATTTTTCTCCATCTCATCAACGCGCTGCACCTGAGGCTGGAAACGGTCAATTTCCCGCTGCAGATTAACCATCTGCCTGTGCAGGCTTGAGCAGCTTGTCCGCATGGAAATAGTCACAGGAATCATAATTGCAATCACCGCCGTTAAGACGATCCCGGCGGGAAGGAGCATGGCTGCCGGAACTTTCTCGGCGCGTACTTCACGGGGTAATAGATTAATGCGGATCATGAATATTCATCCTGCTCGTTTCGCATGGCCATGCCCGCAGCCACCGCCATCTGAGGCAATTGGCTGCGGTTCTCATCCGTGATAAGAATGTCACCAAATGCGGTGAAGGGATTAAAAATTTCCGTGGAAACGGCTAGGTCGCGCGCCAGGAACTTGTCGATATTTTTCAGACTGGCCGAGCCCCCGCAGAGAAGGATTTTTTGCACCGAGCGGTCAGGACCTTGAGACAGATAGAAATCAATAGATCTACGGACTTCCGCTGCAAGATCTTGAACAACCGGGATGAGGGCATCATATATCTGCTGGGCTTCGGAGTCCCCGGAGCCTTCTGATAACCCCCAGATTTTCTTTTTCTCTTCGGCGGTTTTTATGTCGCACTGCATCTGGCGCTGCAGCGCTTTGGTAAATGAATTTCCTGCGATAAAAACGTCCCGGACTACTTTGCTGATGCCTTTTTCGACGATAGATATGCTGGTGGCTGTCGCGCCGATATTCATAAAAATGACGGTATCAGTCGTTCCGGGGGCAATAATTTCATAAATGGATTCCAAAGCAAAAGCATCGACATCCAGGATAACGGGTTGAAGTCCGGCTTCTTTAAGAATGTCCGTTTTCGTTTCAACGGCATCTTTCTTGGCGGCGACTAAGACCGTTTCCATCATTGGGCGCCCATCTTCAAGCGTGTCGCCTATTATAAAGTAGCCCAGATTTACATCGTCGATGTTAAATGGAATGTACGGTTCCGCTTCGAATTTTAAGGATTCCTTGAGTTCGTCGGTTTTCATTTTCGGAAGTTTTACGTAACGTACGATAACAGAATTCCCGGAGATGGAAAATGCCGTTCGTTTCTGGCCCAGCAAATTTTCACTCAGATATCCGATCAGAGCATCAGCAGCCTGCAGGCGCCTTTCGTTAAGAGGTGCATCCATAGGAAGATCTTCGCCATAGGGGATAACCCCACAATGCGCCAGCGACCAGTTTGCTCCCCTGCGTTCCAATCGAACGATTTTAATGGAAGTGGTCCCAAGATCGACTCCAAGCAGTCCTCTTGATTTTTTAAGTAACGATAGAGACTTGAATGTTGGCAGAGTCATGTTCATTTCAATACCTAAAATTGAAGCGAAACATTGGTGTGGCGATTATGTTTAGCAGCAGTGTTAAGATTTGTCAAGGAAAAAGGATCCGAATCCAGAAAATGGGTCTTAAGCATGTCAGATATACTCCAAGGCAAAGAAATGGGCCAAAAGGTATAAATTCATTCCGATTTTTGCGATGTAATATAATCAGCAAAACGCCGAAAATTGATCCAATAATTGAACCTAATAAAATAGATCCTAACAAGCCATTCCAGCCTAAAATAGCGCCTGCGGCTGCAACTAATTTAATGTCCCCTCCTCCAAGCGCTTCCTTTTTAAATAATTTCTCTCCAACCCATGCCATCAGAAACATGAATATTGCTCCCGCTGCGGCTGCTGAAAAACTTTCAATTACGGTATGGGTATTTTGCCAGCGTAAGAATGGATTCGCTGAACTAAACGCCCAGCCGGAAATAAGAAGTGATAGGGACAGTTCGTCGGGGATGATTTTATTCTGGACGTCTATGAGCGATATAGTCAACATGTAAAAACTGATCCAGCAGGCCAGCATAGCCATTGCAGGCGTGTATTGATATCGCCATGCCGCCAGGCCAAAAAGCAGGCCCATGCTTAATTCGACCAGCGGATATCTCAGAGGAATCATTTTCCGGCAATCGCGGCAGCGTGATTTTAAGAGGAAGTAACTTAATAACGGAATATTATCAATAAGCCGGATTGGGGAGTGGCAATACGGGCAGTGAGAGGACGGCAGGAACAAAGATTCTTCGCGGGGTAAACGCCAGATGCAGACATTGGCGAAACTTCCGGCACAAAGCCCGATAAGTGTAAGAAGAATAATCATAGGACGAAAAGAAAGGCGACCCTTTTTGCAGGGTCGCCTTTCTCAATTTGAATAATTGCTTCCGTCAATAAGACGTCCAGAGATTACCGCGTGAATCGCTGTGTGTGCAGCGGACAAGGATCCTTCCCCAGTTGTTGTCTGTTGAAGTGTTGTCATACGACCAGCCGCCGCCATCTCCCGGAGTTGTTTCCTGGGTAACACCAGCGCTGTCTGCATGGCCGGTATTGTAACTGGACACCGCAGGCAATTTCGCCACAGGAATCGCCGTCATATACTTCGAGCTGGAAGTAAGCGAAGTCAGGTCATCTGCAGGGTATTGGCCTTCGGTATCTCCATAATAAATGGAAAGCGCCGAACGGAGTGACCCCAGATTTCCCTTGGTGTTCGCTTCGTTTCCTTTGGTGATGAGCTGAGAGAACTTAGGAATGGCAATGGCTGCCAGGATACCAATGATTGCGACTACGATCATCAGCTCAATGAGAGTAAACCCT
>Ga0181520_10001924_pt1 | contig 40637 bp, 42 predicted proteins | sample PEATcosm2014_Bin_29_FD_132451 | JGI IMG/M metagenome (GOLD analysis project Ga0181520, IMG submission 132451) | Peatland microbial communities from MTU Mesocosm Facility, Houghton, MI, USA - PEATcosm2014_Bin02_30_metaG | ecosystem: Environmental > Terrestrial > Soil > Wetlands > Peat | place... | reverse complement strand
GGCTGGTGGGGAGGTCGACGGCCGCGCTGCTCCCGAAGACGACCGCGACCACCACGATCGCCCCGAGACTGAAATGACCGGTCACGGCCAGGAGGGCCAGGGTTGCCGCCCCGAGGCCCAGGGTCGACTGGGTCACCAGGAGGATGCGGCGCCGCGGGTAGCGATCGGCCAGCGCCCCCCCGAACACGGATAGCGCCAGGGCGGGGAGGCCCGAGGCCGCGGCCACGAAGGCCACCGCGTTGACGCTCCGCGTCTGCGTGTAGACGAAGTAGCCGAGCGCCACGGTCTGCATCCAGGTGCCGAGGAGGACCGGCCACTGGGCCGACCAGTACCAGCGGTAGCTGCGCACCCGCAGCGCCGGCGGCAGCCAGCGAGGGCCAGCCCCCTTCGCCAGCGGGGAGGCCGTCTCCATCTCCCTGACTCTCCACGATTCGCGGCCCGGCAGGATCGTCCCCTCACCGGCGAGCGGGTGTCCGGGGCAACATCGCGGCGGAAGGGACCGGCGTCGCGTCGCCTGAGGGTGGCCGATCGGTAATCTGATGAGGATGGACAAGGCTGTGACCACTCAGCAGCCCGTGCCCGGCCGCCCGGCGGCCGACGCTGTCATGAGGCAGCTTCTCCGGATACCGGCTCGGGCGCCCCAGCTGGATGCTGACGTCACCACCCGGATCTTCAACAGCTCGATGCTGCTGTCGGGAATCCGGTGCATGTTCACCTACATGTTCCTGCCCATCGTGACCCCCGCCCTCGGCGCGGTGGTGGGGCCGGTCATCGGGATCCCCCTCGCCCTGGTGGCCCTGGTCTTCGATGTCAAGGGGATCCGGACCTTCTGGTGGGTCGACCACCCCCAGCGGTGGTTGATGACGCTGGTCTACGTCATTGTGATGGGCTGGATCGTCTACCTCTTGGGCCGGGACATCGCCCAGGTGTTCGCCTAGAGGCTCCCTCCCGCCTCATGCGGGTCTCGCCGAGCGCCTCGCGGAGGGCGGCGATCTGGACGCTCACGTCGCTCAGGTACCGGCGTCTATCTCACAGGGAGTTCCGCGCCAGTGACAGTAGTTGATTCTGTCAATCAATTATGGTAGTTTGAGGGCATGAAACCCAGCCGCTCCGACGTCGAGCACATGGTGGTCGCCCTCTTCACCGTCAATGCCGGGCTGGACCGGGCCCGGCGCGAGAGGCCGGGGGCGGGCAGGCTGTCCGTGCTCCAGGCCCTCACCGAGCCGCAGGGTCACCGGCCGTCCGACATCGCGACCGCGCTGCAGGTGAGCCCGTCGCTGGTCACCCGGCACGTCCAGGAGTTGGAGGGGGATGGTCTGGTCGCGGTGACCCGTGATCCCGCCGACCACCGCTCGTGCCTGGTCTCGCTCACCGCCCAGGGGGCCGCGGAGACGCGCCGGCTCCAGGAGGTCGGCGTCGCGCGCTTCGCATCCTTCGTGGCCGATTGGGACGCCTCGGACGTCGTCACCCTCACCCGCCTCCTGGAGCGGCTGGAGGTCGACAAGCACACGCCCGCCGCAGGGAGGAGCAGGCGCACCAGGCGTCCCCGCTGGGCTCAGGAGGCAGCTCACGATCGCGGGCCCGTCGGGTCCGGCCCGACCGCGGGATGAGAGCGTGACTGCTGTGGCTGCCCTCCGATCAGAGGGTGGGCGTCGCCACTCAGCGCTCACCTGGGGAGCCGTCGGTCTGCTGGCACAGGCGGTCTTCGCGGTCGGATGGGTGGTCGCCGAGACCTGGCAGGGGCCGCGGTACAGCCCCGTGACCGACACGATCAGCGACCTGCAGGCGGCCACGGCGCCGCACGTCTGGTTCCCGGTCCTCTGCTTCGCCATCGGCGGCCTCGGCACCTTCGGCTTCGCAATTTTCGGTCTGCGTCCCGCGCTGAAAGGTGCCGGCTCGGCCGCGGCCTGGAAGATCGGCCTCTCGTGCCTCGCCCTCGGCAACTCCTTCCCCCTCATCTCGTGCCAGCTCTCAGCCCCCGCATGCAGCGCCACCACCCAGCTGCTGAGTGCCGGCGGCCTGACCGACGCCCTTCTCTCCGGCGTGGCCCTCTGGGTGCTGGCGATCACCCCGTGGCCGCTGGCACGCCGCGTCAGCTCGCTGCCCGGCTGGAGCACCCTGCGCCCGATCCTGCTGGTCGCGGGCGTGGTGACGCCCGCCCTCTACGGCCTCCTGGCCCTCGCGCTCTTCGTGGGCGTCTGGGAGGGTGTCGCCGAGCGGGTCCTGGTGGCCTTCTGCCAGCTCTGGGTCTGCCTGCTCGCCGCCAACCTCGTCAGGGTGTCTCGACGCGCTTCATAGGCTCGGCGCGCACTGCCGCCGAGGGGAGTCTCTGGCTGACCGGTCCGCCGCCACCCTCACTTCTCGAGGGTATTTGGGACAAAAATGTCCCAAACCACCTCCGCCGCCAATGGGGGTGCGAGGTGCTCATCCGCCGGCGGGGCGCCCGATCGCGAGGAGCCGGCGGCGGAAGCCTCTCCCGCCAACCCTGGCGCCTCCCCGCCTCGCGTGATAGAAACGCAGGAGCATCCCGGCCGCGGGTGAGAGCCCCACGGCGGAATGGCCGCGCGTGAGTGGAGGGCACTGGTCATGGGCGTCTTCTTTGAGCGACAGGCCGATCCGGCCATCACCCAGCTGCTGCGGACCGCCCTGACCACGGATCCCCCCAAGGACGCGGCGCAGGGCAAGACGCTCTCCGTGCAGATGGCGGGCCAGCTCCAGCCGGTCGTCAACGCGGTGAGCAAGGCACTCGCGACCAAGCCGCCGTCTCCGGCGGCCGCCGACGCTCAGGCGAGCAGCAGCGCCGCCGACCTCACCAATCAGCTTCTCGGCGGCGCCACCTTCAACACCGGGCGGTTCCTGGTCGCGCTCGGCATCTTCCTGCTGCTCCTGGCGGCCGGGATCACCACCGACGCGCTCAAGCTGACCAACTCCTACACCACCCTCTTCGCCCTCTCGACGACCATCTTCGGCGTGATCGTCGGCTTCCTGGGAGGGGAGAAGAGCTGACGGGTCCCTCAGCTGCGCCGCACCACCTTGTGGGCGGCGGCCTGCTGGAGCGGCCTCATCACGATCTCGTCGAGGTTGACGTGGGTGGGCCGGGTCACGGCGAACGCCACCACGTCGGCGACGTCCGCGGCCGTGAGCGCGGTCACGCCCTGGTACACGCCCGCCGCCCGTGTGGCGTCGCCCTCGAAGCGATTGAGACTGAAGTCGGTCTCCACCATCCCGGGCGAGACCTCCGTCACCCGGATCGGGCGCCCGGCCAGCTCCAGCCGGAGCGTCTTGCTGATGGCGTGGACCGCGTGCTTGACGCTGGTGTAGCCGCTCCCGCCCTCGTAGACCTCGAGGCCGGCCGTGGAGGAGACGTTCACGATGTGGCCGTGCCCGGAGGCCTCCAGGGCGGGCAGCAGGGCGCGGGTCATCTGCATGAGGCCGAGCACGTTGACCTCCCACATCCAGCGCCAGGTGTCGCTGCGGGCGGCGGCCAGGGGGTCCAGGCCCCGCGCCCCTCCGGCGTTGTTGACCAGCACCTCGAGCTGGTCGATCCCCGCGCAGAACGCGGCCACGCTGCTCTCGTCGCTGACGTCCAGCACCCTGGCCTCGGCGCCCAGCCGGTTGGCGACCTCCAGGAGGCGATCCTCGCGCCGGGCCCCGAGGATGAGGCGGAAGCCCTCGTCCGCCAGGCGTGTCGCGATCGCCTCGCCGATCCCGGCAGAGGCCCCGGTGACCACCGCCAGGGCGCGGTGAGGGGTGCCCGCCCCCGGCGCGTCCGTCTGCTCGTTCACGGCGTCCCTCCTGGGGCCGCCCCCCGGCGGTGGCTCGGCGACTCGGCCCGAGGGGATGATCTCAGGGATGCATCCGCCTGTACTCGGCCGCGATGCTGCGGAGCTTGGCGTCGGCACCGCCCATGGCGTCCGCCCTGGGGAGGTGCTTCTTGGGGAACTTGGCGACCGACGTGTAGTTGGTGTCGCAGACGTTGGCGAGAGGGGAGAGCACCCCCTGGGTGACCAGCTGGTACGCGTCCATCGTCTCCAGCCCGTAGTCCTCGGCCAGCCAGTGCACCAGGTCCGCCTGCGCGATCCGGAAGGCGTCCTCCAGGGGACGCGCCGACCCCGTCGAGATGATGTGGGTCTCGGACTCGATCCGCGGCCAGGGGCAGGGACGCCCCTTGATCAGGTCGACGGCGATCACCGTGTTCATGGCGCATTCGACCGCCACCCCGCAGGTCTCGCCCTCGCCCTGGCGGGCGTGCCCGTCTCCCAGCGAGAGCAGGGCCCCCTCGACGTTGACCCCGAGGTAGCAGGTGACCCCCGCCCTCATCTCGGGCGTGTCCATGTTGCCCCCGAAGGCATCCGGGACGAGTGCGGAGCGCACCTCCAGGCTGGCCGGTGCCACGCCCACCGTCCCGTGCATCGGCTCCAGGGGGAATGCGGTCGTGAAGTCGCCGGAGTGGGCCCGGAAGATGCAGGTCCGTGCCTTGCGGTCCAGCTCCCAGATCCAGACGATCTCGGGGAGCGGCTCGTGGAGGAGCGCGGTCGCGTGGGTGGCGGTCAGCGCGCCGAAGAGCGGGACCGTGGTGGACGCCGCCCAGTCGCGGGCCGGCTCGATGTCGATGAAGTGGACCGCCACCGTGTCCCCGACCTCGGCGCCCTCGATGTAGAAGGGGCCGGTCTGGGGGTTGAGGAAGGGGAAGTCGCAGACCTCCGAGACCAGGTCCTTCTCACTGCGAACGCGGCCGGCGTAGCAGTCCTCGGTGAAGACGCGGAGCACCGTCCCCGGCCGGATGCGGGCCAGCGGGGCCGCGCCGCCGAACGTCCAGGCGTACTGCTCCGGGGTGGGGGTGAAGGAGAGGACCTCCAGGGCGCTCATGCGACCGCTTCCTCCGCCGGGTCGAGCCCCTCGACCAGGTCCAGGTGGATGAGGCCCACCTCCTCGACGCACTGAGGCTGCGTCCGGTAGAGGTAGATCATGTAGCCGACGCCGAGGAGCATCCAGACCGCCATGGCCGGCCCCATGTAGGAGAGCGGCGCGGGCAGTGGCGTGATGAAGGAGAAGATCGGGATGCCGGCCCCGCTGAACCAGGCGGGAAGGAAGACGAGGATGCCGAGGACGGGCACGAGGACGTGCAGGAACCAGTCGATGTGCCGCCCGTTCTTCTTCCAGAAGTAGCCGATGCAGGCGGCGTTGACGACCAGGTAGATCGCGACCAGCAGCACCACGATGCCGGTGCCGACCATGTTGAAGGCGGTGAAGGGGTTGAAGTGCAGCCCCAGCCCCAGGGTCACGCCGATGGTCACGACGAAGGCGGCCAGCAGTGCCCACTGCGGCGTCCGGTGCTTGGGGTGCACCTTGGCGAGGAAGTGGGGGAAGGCTCCGACCCGGCCCATCGCGAAGGCGGTCCGGCTGGAGGCGGTGACACCCGCGTTCGAGTTGGCGATCGTGGAGTTGACGATGGCGAGGAAGACGAGGAGCCAGAAGATCCCGTAGGAGGCGGTGGCGATCCCCTCCCAGGAGCTGGGGCCGGAGCTCGTGAACGAGGCGAACCGGCCCGGGCCGAAGACCACGTCGGCCGCGTAGGTGGTGAAGATGTAGATGAGCCCGACCCCGAGGGTGGCGCCCAGGACGGCGCGGCGGACCGTCTTGCGCGGATCCTTCGCCTCCTCGGCGAGCGGTGCAGCTCCCTCGAAGCCTCCGAAGGCGAGGATGGTGAAGACCGATCCGGCGAAGATGCCGCTGATCCCCTTGAAGCCGCTCGGCGTGTACTGGGCGGTGAAGACGCTCAGCGTGTTGTGGTCCCCCGCCTTGATCACGAAGAGGATGGCGAGCAGCACGAAGACGACGATCTCGAACGTCCCCAGGATGGTGCCCATCCGGGCCGAGGTGCGGATGCCGTAGTAGCCGGCGGCCAGGACGATCAGCGCGCCGATGATGCTGAAGATCCACCAGAGGTTGAGCGAGAACCAGCTGGCGTACTCGTGCACGGTCGCGGCGGTCGTCGAGCCGAGCTGGAGCAGGACCAGGGCCGGGATCAGGCCGGCGGCGGCGACGTACGCCCAGTTGACCAGGAACCCCAGCGATGGGTGCAGGCCGCGGGCGGTGTAGGTGCCCAGGCCGCCTGCGGAGGGGAGCTCGCGGGCCAGCTCGCCGACGCACGACGCGCAGAGCAGGCAGGCGACCATGGCGAGGACGACCGAGAGAGGGAGCGATCCGCCGGCGAAGTACACGCCTGCCGGGATCGAGGCCGCGATGGCGGCTCCCGGGGCCATGTCGGTGACGCTCTGGAAGAGGACCTCGCGGAGGCCGATGGCTCCACGCCTCAGTCCAAGTGCGGGTGCGCCTGATCCACCTGCGAGCTCGCTCATGTCAACTCCCCAATCCCCGCGGCCATCTCCCGGCATCGCTCGGCGGCTATGCCCGGATTTGGCGCGTGACAATAGCAGGACGTTTCAATTGCTGTCAACGTCCCGATGCGATCACAAGCATCAGGTCCAAAGCCCCACTAGACTGGGGCCGATGGGAGTGGTCGCCCTCGCCGCAGGAGGCCATCACAACGTTGGCCTGAGAGCTGACGGCACGGTTGTCGCGGCCGGCAGCGACATCAGTGGTCAGCGCGACGTCTCCGGTTGGCGCGCCATCGTCGCCGTCGCGGCGGGGGGTCATCACAGCGTCGGACTGAGGGCCGACGGCACGGTCGTGACGGCGGGCAACGACACCTTCGGGCAGCGCAACGTCTCCGGCTGGTGCGACATCGCCGCCGTCGCCGCGGGATGGTTCCACACCGTCGGGTTGACGGCGGGGGGCAGCGTCGTCGCGGCCGGGGGTCACAGGGGTGATCAACGCGACACCTCCGGCTGGAGCGGCATCGTCGCCGTCAGCGCGGGCAAGGGTCACACCGTCGGGCTCCAGGACGGCGGCAGCGTCGTCGCGCTGGGGACTGACAGCCACGGTCAGTGCGACGTTTCGGGCTGGAACGGCATGGTGGCCGTTGCCGCGGGAGGGCACCATTCCGTCGGGTTGCGGGCGGACGGCACGGTTGTCGCGGTGGGGCGCAACGATGACGGTCAGTGCGACGTCTCCGCCTGGCGCGACATCGCCGCCATCGCCGCGGGATCCCGCCACACCGTCGGGTTGACAGCGGACGGCAGCGTCGTCGCGGCCGGCTGCACCGCGAGCGGTCGCTGCAGCATCTCCGGCTGGAGCGGCATCATCGCGGTTGCCGCCGGCTGGAGCTGCACGGTCGGGTTGCGAGCTGACGGCGCCGTCGTCGCGCGCGGGGCCAACGCTGACGGCAAGTGCGACGTCGCCGCCTGGAACCTGTCGGGCTGACCCTCAGCCGCCGGCGACTTCGGCTCAACTCAGTTGTCTGGGCAGGGCAGGTGTAGGATGCGCCCACCGTGCCATCCGTCCCGATCCAGTACGGCGAGCTGCCCAACGTCCCGGTGGGAGCGACGTTCGCCAACCGGCGCGCCCTGCACGCCGCTGGGGTGCATCGACCGCTCCAGGCCGGCATCGACTTCGCCCCCGGGCAGGCGGCCGCGTCAGTCGTCCTGTCAGGCGTATACCCCGACGACGATCACGGCGACGCTGTCGATTACACGGGGCAGGGCGGACTCGAGCCCGGCACATCGCGTGCCATCGCGGACCAGAAGCTCGTTTTAGGCAACGCCGCCCTGATCCGAAATCGGAATTGGGGTGTACCTGTCCGGGTCATCCGCAAGGTCGGCGGCGTCTTCCGATACGACGGGCTGTACTCCGTGGATGAGTTCCGCCGGGAGCGATACGCCAGCGACGGCTTCTTGCGGTGCCGGTACGGCCTCAGTGCCCTGACCCGTTCGGCTCCCTGGGTGGCGCGCGATCAGGCAACTGAACCGCTACGCGTGGAGCAGACCGTTCTGCGGATCGTCCGAGACACCGCGGTGACCCGAGAGGTCAAGAGGCTCTACGAATTCACTTGTCAGATGTGCCGAATCGTCCTGCCCACTCCTGTGGCGCCGTATGCCGAGGCGGCGCACATCAAGCCCCTTGGAGGAAGGCACCACGGTCGAGATGCCCTCGACAACGTCCTCTGCCTCTGCCCCAATGACCACGTCCTGTTTGACTGGGGCGCGATCACGGTGCTGCCTGAGTCGCTGACGATCACAGGCGAGGCCGTCCTCGAAGGGAGGCAGCTGCTCACCGTCCCGGCCCACCACATCGACCTCATGAACTTCGACTACCACCGGGAGGCGATCTTCGTCCCGATCGTCGACCGCGTCGACCGCTGACCCGGCGGCGCGGTTCTGAGGCGAGGGTCAGGCCAGCGGTTCCGCCAGGGGTCGCCGGGCCCCGCCCCCCTCCTGCAGGAAGTTCACCAGGGCGGAGGGGGTGAGGGGTCGGGCGAAGAGGAAGCCCTGTGCCAGGTCGCAGCCGAAGCCCCGCAGCGCATTGAGCTGCTGCTCGTTCTCGATACCCTCGGCCACCACCTTGAGTTCGAGGGCATGGGCGAGGTCGATGATTGCGGCCACGATCGCGCGGCTGCGGCCGTCCGCGCCCACGCGCTTCACGAAGCTGCGGTCGATCTTGATGAAGTCGAGAGGCAGGGCCTGGAGGTGGGTCAGGGATGAGAACCCGGTGCCGAAGTCGTCGAGGCCTATCTGCACGCCGATGTCGCGCAGATCGGCGAGCGTCCTGATCGCCGAGCCTGAGGTTTGCAGGATCACCTGCTCGGTCACCTCGATGGCGAGGTCGTCCCCGGTGAGCCCCGCCGACGCGAGGTTCGCCGCGAGGCGTGAGGGGAAGTTGGGGCCGACCAGCTCCCGGGCGGTCACGTTGACAGCGATCCGGTTGAGATCGCCCTCGCGGGGGTCCGCGCGGAGCTTGGCCAGCTCGGCAAAGGCGGTCGCGCAGACCCACTCGTCGATGACGGGCAGGAGGCCGGAGTCCTCGGCGACGGAGAGGTAGCGCTCCGGCATCGACCGGCCCCGGCCGATGGCACCACACCGCAGCAGCGCCTCCGCCTGGACGGCCGCCCTCGTGACGAGATCGATGATGGGCTGGTACCGGACCCTCAACCGCCGCTCGGACATGGCCCGCCGCAGCACTCGCTCGGTGTCGAGACGCTGGGCGGCCCGCGCCTGGAGCGCCTCCCCATAGATCTCGTGGCGATCCCGCCCCCGGTCCTTGGCCCGGTACATGGCCAGGTCGGCCTCGCGGAGCAGGTCCTCGGGCAGGTGGTCCGGTCGTGAGGTCGCGGCGACGCCGACGCTCACCGTGGCGACGACGTCGTCGTCGCCCACCGGGTGGGCCTCGCGCAGCGCGGTCACGATGCGGTCGGCACAGGTGGCCAGGTCGACGAACGCGCTCAGGCCCTGGACCACGACGACAAACTCGTCACCGCCGAATCTGGCAATGGTGTCGTCGGGTCTGGCCAGGGACTGCAGTCGCCGCGCCGTGCTGATAAGCACGGCGTCGCCGGCGGCGTGGCCCAAGGTGTCGTTGATGACCTTGAAATGGTCGAGGTCGAGCATCAGCACGCCGACCAGGCCGGGGTTGCGCCTCAGTCCCTTCAACGCCTGGTTGAGACGGTCGATGAGGAGCGTCCGGTTGGCGAGGCCGGTGACGGTGTCGGTGAGGGCGTTGCGCTCCATCTGCGCCTGCGCCTCGACTCGTTCGCCGATGTCGTGGAGTGCCAGCTGAATCTGCTCCACCTCCCCGGTCGCGCCGTTGATGACCGGGCGGCTCCGGCATTCGAGCCAGGCGAACGTGCCGTCCTTGCGCCGGAATCGGAGGCTGACATTCTCGATCCCCGCCGTGCGCGCCATCCGGCGGCGGGCCGTGCCGGCGATGCTCCGGTCGTCGCGATGGATCAGCCCGCTCATGCGCTTACCGACGAGCTCCTCCGGCGCGTACCCGAGGAGATGCACCGAGCTGGACGACATGGACGTGAAGACGCCGGTGTCGTCAGTGACGGCGAATGCGTCCGCCGGCGAGAACATCAGATCTGCGAAGCGATCCGATAGGCGCCTGTCCGCCCTGTGGGACAACGGTCCTCGAGGCATTCAGGTCACCCCCAGCTCAACACCTGCCAGCGACCGAACGACTGCACGCCCTCGGTGCTGGAGAGCAATGCAGACTGCTGACGCGAGCTTCTCACGGACCAACGATTCGGTTGGTACGCTTGCATACCAACCGGTGCGCTCAGCCCCCGGCGACCGGGGCGGGCATGCCGCCGGCGATCGACGCGTGCATGGCCACCAGCACGGCGGTGTTGGCCCAGGCGTCGGCCAGGGTGAAGGCGAGTGGCGCCCGGCCGCGGATGGCCTCCGAGAGGTGCTCCACCTCGAGCCGGTAAGGATCGACGTAGGGGAAGGTCTCGACGCTTGGCTCGACACCGTCCGTGAAGATCTCGGCCTCTCCCTGGTGGAGGAGGAGCGTGGTCTGCGGCTCATGGCGGAACCCCGTGCCCGGCAGCATCAGCCAGCCGTCGGAGCCGACCACCTCCACCTGCGCGTACGGGTTGTGGAAGTCGAAGCTGACCCAGTACGGCGCGGTGAGCCGGGAGCCGAAGCGCATCACCCCCGTGACCGTGGTGTCCGCGGGTTGGCCGGCCCGCACGTCGGCGAAGCCGAAGACCTCGGTCGGCTCCCGCCCCACGATGCCCCGGGCCATGTTGGTCGCGTAGCAGCCCATGTCCCAGACGATGCCGCCGCCCACCTCGGGGATGAAGCGGATGTTGCGGAGGTCGGTGGGCTGGGAGAAGGCGAAGCCGACCCGGACCACCCGGGGCTCACCGATCGACCCGGCGGCGACCAGCTCGACGGCGCGCCGCCAGCGCGGCGCGTGGCGGTACATGAAGGCTTCCAGCACGTGGCGTCCGGTGCGCGCCGAGGCCGCCGCGATGCGGCCCACCTCGCCGACCGTGAGCGCGAGCGGTTTCTCGCAGAGCACGTGCTTGCCCGCCTCGAGCGCCCGGACCGTCCACTCCGCATGGAGGTGGTTGGGGAGGGGGATGTAGAGGGCGTCGACCGAGGGGTCGTCGAGCAGCGCCTCGTACGAGGGGTAGGCGGGGCAGCCCCAGCGGGCGCCCGCCGCCGACGCCTTCTCCGGCGACCTGGACGCGATCCCGGCCAGCTCGCACCCATCGGCGGCGAGCAGCCCCGGGATCAGCGAGTCGGCGATGGACGCGGTCGAGAGGACCCCCCAGCGAACGGTGTCCTTGCCCATGCTCACCCCTCCACAGCTCCCCGGGAATTCGTCCTGCGGCACAACCATATTGCACGCGCCCCTCCGGTCCATCGGGGGCTCCCATCCATCGCACGATGAGATTGGTCCGTTACGACCTCATCCCCTTGTGGCAATCGGCTCCCTCTCTGAGCTAGACTCCGCCCTGCATCAGGAGTGGTCCGGCGCCCGGCCGGACCCGGCAACCTGGATGGACATCCAAGGTGCCACTCCGTTTCGGGGATGTGGCCTCGCAAGAGGCAACCAAGTGTCCGGAGGCGAGCCAGATGGCCCAGGGATTGGCAGGCGCTCAGATCGTGGGAGCCGGGCTCGAGGTGCCGCTCGTCGGCGGTGGCAGCACCCGCTACATCAATCTCGATTACGCCGCCAGCGCGCCGGCGCTGATCGAGGTCTGGGACGAGATCCAGGCCCTCCTCCCCTGGTACAGCAGCGTGCACCGGGGCGCGGGCTTCCGCTCGCAGGTCTCGACGGCCGCGTACGAGGGGGCCCGTGAGACGGTGCGCTCCTTCCTCGGGGGACGGCCGGACGACACCGTGATCTTCACCCGCAACACGACCGATGCCATCAACCTGCTGGCCCGCTGCCTGCCCCGCAGGACGACCGTGATCACCACCCTGACCGAGCACCACGCCAACCTCCTCCCGTGGCGGCGCTATCACTCAGCGGTGGAATTGCCCGTCCCGGCGAGCCCGGCCCAGCTCCTCGAAGACGTCGATGAGACGCTGGCCCGGGCTCCCGAGGAGCAGCCCGTGCTGCTGGCGGTGACCGGTGCCTCCAACGTGACCGGGGAGGTCTGGCCGATCGCCGAGCTCGCGGAGCTCGCCCACCACTACGGCGCGCGCATCCTGGTGGACTGCGCCCAGCTGGCGCCGCACCGCGCGGTGGACGTCGCCGGGCTGGACCTGGACTGGGTTGCCCTCTCCGGGCACAAGATGTATGCCCCCTTCGGCACTGGCGCCCTGGTCGGCCGCACCGACTGGCTGGCCACCAGCGACCCGTATCTCGCCGGGGGTGGTTCGGTCGCCTGGGTCAGCGCCCAGGGAGCCGCCTGGACCGAGCTCCCCGACCGCCACGAGGGCGGCTCTCCCAACGTGATCGGGGCGTTTGCGCTGGCGGCCGCCTGCCGGGCACTGTCCCGGATCGGCATGGGCGGAATCGGCGCGGAGGAGGCCCGCCTGGGCACCCTGCTCCGCGAACGGCTGGCCGGCATCCCGGGGGTGGTGACCTACCAGACCTGGCCGGGGTATCCCGAGCGGGTCGGGATCGCCGCCTTCAGCGTCACGGGCCGCGATCATGCCGAGGTCGCGGCGATCCTGAGCGCCGAGCACGGGATCGGCGTGCGCCATGGCTCGTTCTGCGCTCACCCCCTGCTCGCCCGGCTCGCCGGAGGGGTGGAGGGATGGCGGCCGGGCTGCGGCAGGGACGTCCCGGGGGCCATCCGCGCCAGCCTCGGGCTGGGCAGCCGGCAGGAGGACATCGACCGGCTGGCCGAGGCGCTCCTCGAGATCACGACCCGGGGGCCGCGCTGGCGGTACCGCACGCTCGACGACGGTGGCGTGGTGCCCGAGCCGGATGACCGGAGGCTCCCCGGGTTTCTCTCGCCGGCGGCTCCGCCTTTCGCGCAGGAGGAGGCGCTGGTCGGGGCCGCCGCCGGCGCCCTGTGAGCGCGCCCTGGTGCGGCGCCGTCCCCGCGGGCGGCGGGCCCCGCGGCTCAGCCGGGGGCGTCACCGGACGCGTGTATCATCAATGCACGATGAGCGCGCAGCCCCGACGCTACCTGCCGACACGGCGGCTGTACCTCGACTTCGGTGCGCGCAACACCTGCTCCTGTATCTGAGCCTGGATCGGCCCGCAACGGCCATTCCAGGCTTGGTGGACCTCGGTCGTGATGCCATGCCCGTGACGGCGTGCATCCCAACGTTCAGCAGGAGCAGAGATGGACTCGTTGACGATCACCGACGGCGGCAGCGTGGGCGCGCCGGCCCACGATCCGGCCGGCGCGTCGCGGCCTGCGCGCCGTGACGACGGGATCGCGATCAGCGAGCGGACCGCGGTGACCGACTCGACCGACCGCGATCGGGAGCTGGTCCGCGACCTGCTCGAGCATCGCGGGACCCGGGGGGCGCGTCTCCCCTCACGGCGGCGGGTCGAGACCTTCGTCGACTCGGCGGTGGGGCTGCTCTTCCCGCAGCACTCGACCGATGGGAGCGCGACCGAGGAGCAGCTGCTCGCCAGGGTCTCCCTTCTCCGTGCCGAGCTGACCAGCATGCTGCACACGGTGCTGCCCCGGCAGCGCTCCACCGAGGTCACCGAACAGCTCATCGATGCGCTGCCCGGCATCTATGCCCGGCTGCGCGACGACGCCGCGGCCATCGTGGCCGGCGATCCCGCCGCCGAGTCGCTCGACGAGGTGGTGGTCGCCTATCCGGGATTCCTCGCCATCGCGGTGCACCGCATCGCCCACGAGCTGCACCGGCTCGGAGTGCCCACCCTGCCGCGCCTACTGACGGAGGTCGCGCACGCTCGCACCGGCATCGACATCCATCCCGGCGCCACCATCGGCCGCGCTCTCTGCATCGACCACGGCACCGGCATCGTCATCGGCGAGACCGCGATCATCGGCGACGAGGTCAAGCTCTACCAGGGCGTCACCCTGGGTGCGCTGAGCGTCAGCAAGGCGGCCGCCGGCACCAAGCGCCATCCCACCATCGAGGACCGGGTGGTGCTCTACGCCAACGCGACCGTCCTGGGCGGTGACATCGTGGTCGGCCACGACAGCGTGATCGGGGGCAACGTCTGGCTCACCACCAGCGTGCCACCGCGCTCCTTTGTGTATCACACCAGTCAGATCCGGGTGCGGAGCGTCCTGGACGCCCTCGACAACTCGGATTACTCCATCTGAAAGAGGAAATCAGCCCATGCCGTACGACAGCATTCTCGCGACCATCGGCAAGACCCCGCACGTCCGGATCAACAGGCTCTTCGACCCCCGCGTGACCGTCTGGGCCAAGCAGGAGAGGGTCAACCCGGGCGGCAGCATCAAGGACCGGATCGCGCTCGGGATGATCGAGGACGCCGAGAAGGCGGGCACCATCGGCCCCGGCTCGGTGCTCATCGAGCCCACCTCCGGCAACACCGGGATCGGCCTCGCCCTGGTCGCCGCGGTCAAGGGATACCGCCTGATCCTGGTGATGCCCGAATCCTTCTCCATCGAGCGCCGCCGCCTCATGAAGGCGTACGGGGCCGAGCTCGACCTGACGCCCCGGGAGCTGGGGATGAAGGGTGCGATCGCCCGCGCCAACGAGCTGCAGAAGGAGACGCCCAAGTCCTGGATCCCGATGCAGTTCGAGAACCCGGCCAATGTCGAGGCCCACAAGCGCACCACCGCCGTGGAGATCGCCGAGGACTTTCCGGGCGGTCTCGACTACATCATCACCGGGGTCGGGACCGGGGGCCACATCACGGCCATCGCCGAGGTGCTCAAGCCCAAGTGGAGCCAGCTCAAGGTCTTCGCGGTGGAGCCGACCCTCTCGCCGGTGCTCTCGGGGGGCACCCACTCGCCGCACACCATCCAGGGCATCGGCGCGGGATTCATTCCCGGGGTGATGCGCCTCGACATCATCGACGGCGTGATCCAGGTCGACCCCAAGGACGCCGCCGAGTATGCCCGCCGCGCCGCGCGGGAGGAGGGGATCCTGATCGGGGTCTCGTCCGGGGCCGCGCTGGCAGCCGTCGCCCAGAAGATCCCCGAGGTCAAGGACGGAGCCAAGATCCTGACCGTCACCTACGACACCGGCGAGCGCTACCTCTCCGTCGAGGGGCTCTTCCCGGCCTGATCCGCGCCTGAGTGGGCCGGCCCTCAGCCGTGGGGGCCGGTCACCGGCGGGACCGGCGAGCGCGGCCACTCCGTCGAGGAGCCTTTCCCCGCGTGATCTCGACCGGCTGGGCCGGGCCCTCCAGCGGGGCCGGTTCGTCCGACTCGGGTTCGCCTTCCCCTGAACCGTTTGGCCCGCCGCTGATGGTGTGCTGGCCTTCCTGCCTGGCAGCGTCATTGGCGAGGATGCGGGCCCGCTGCTTCTTGGTCGGCACCTGGTTCCAGTGGATGATCACGGTGGTCGGGGCCGCCCGATCGGCGGTGACGGGAAGCTCGTGCCCGGCCTCAGGCCACTTGGCGCTGGTCGCCAGCCCCTTCAGCTCCACGTGGGTCGGGGCCAGGCCGGGGACCCGGAGGATGCCGCTCAGCGAGAAACTGGCGTTCTGTGCGCCGCCGGCCGGGCGGAAGACGGACGCCGTGACGACCTCGAGCATCCCCTCCGCGGGATCCTGCATCCGGCCGATGTCCCGGGCGAGGCGGCGCCGGTGGGCAGGCCCGGAGAGGCCGACGATGGCACCGACGATGACGAGCCCGGTGACGACCAGCAGCACCACGTCCAGGGACATCGTCGGTCCCCTCAGAGGGAGGCGGGAATGCTTTCGGGGATGACGGGCGCCGGGGTCCGATCTCTCATCGCGGTCAGGTGAAGACCGGGGGAGCGTCGATCGTGACCATCATCCGGTTGGCCGGGTCACGGCGGAGCGGGAGGTGCCTCCCGACCGTCGCCAGCTCGGAGAGGCGCTGCGGGGAGCTGAACCCCATCCGGATGGTGACCTGATACGGCGAGCCGAACTGGGGGGTCACCGTCAGGGTCAGCCAGGTCATGCACGCCTGCCGCGTGGGGAGGAGCTGCATCGGGAACGGCAGCACCTGCACCCCGGTGACCAGGCCCTGGGCGAGCTCACCGTTCTGGGTCAGGGCCAGGTCGACCCCGGGAGGGACCACTGAGACGTAGCGGGCGGCGGCCTGGTCGAGGCAGTCGGCCAAGCCGGGCCGGCCGACGAGGGTGGGGCCGAAGTCAGAGGAGAGGAACCCCTGCCCCGCGAGCCAGTCGGCGAGCGCCCGATTGTGAGCGCCGCCCGGTCCGGGATCCCAGCCGCCCGGGTTCTGGGATGGCTGGGTCGGGGCGGGCGTGACGCCCGTGGGCAGGGTCAGGGTGACCATGTCCAGGTTGGCGGAGTCGACGTTGGCGTGCAGCTCCATCCCCTGGCTCGGTCCCTCGACGCCCGGGGGCACGACGACGATGAACTGGGGGAGGTTTGCCCCGCCCGGCCCGAGCAGCATCCCGGACATCAGCACCTCATCGGGACTGCCCGGCGTGGAGGGTGCGCTGACCGCTCCGACCCGGAGCACGGCCGGGATCCGGCCGGCGGTCGCCGGCGTCCCCGCCCCCTTCTTGCCGAACCGCGCCATGGCTTGGTCCCTTCTACTCATCCTGGTGCGCGCGCCGGGACAGCTTGTGCCTGACGGTGCCGCAGTATGCCAGACGCACCCCCCGAACTCGACCAATCGCCTGCAATCCGTTGCACCAGATGGGGCTCCCGGGGGCACTTGCGCCTCGATCAGAACCCTTCGCGCGGTGACGGTGGCGTCGAAGCCGGGAAGCCCCTCGGCATCACGGCTCCGGCTCGCACCTCGTGGCTGCCGGCTGCAGCCGCTCGCGGGAGCCGGTCGCGTCCATGATCGTCCGCAGCTCGCCCATCGCCGGCTCCGAGGGGTAGAGGCTGCCGACACCCAGCTCGTCGCGGAGCTCGTCGAGGTGCTCGACCAGGTTCCACCAGCGGTCGCCCCAGGCGTCGGCGATGGCGTCGAGCAGCTGGTGCGGCCAGCCCCCGAGCCCGGTCGCGTAGAACTGCTCGGTCCACGCCGTGAAGAGCGCGACGTGCTGGAGCCCGTACCCGGACTCCACCTGCAGCCCGCGGACGATCTGGTTGATGACCGCCACCGAGTTGCCCCGCGGGCAGCGGCTCTGGCAGGTGTAGCAGTAGCAGCAGAGCCACACCGAGTCGTCCGTGAGCAGGGTCGGATCCCCGAGCAGGGCGCGGCGCGAGATCTCCCGCGGCGAGAAGTCTCCGAAGCGCGCGGCAGGGCACCCCGAGGTGCAGATCCCGCACTGCAGGCAGGAGAGCAGCCCGGCGGCGTGATGCTGCATGCGCGGGTCGTCGAGGATGCGCTGGAGCAGTCCCGACCCGTCCGGTGCCGGCGCCAGGAAGGCACTCGCAGCCAGCGTCGCGTACGGGTTCTCCTCGTGCGCGTGGCCGCCGGCTCGCTCTGGCGGTGCGCTCCATCCGTCGCCCGTCACAGGGGACGGCTGGTCGAGGGACTGCGTCTCCCACTCGGCCTGCTCGCGCTCGGGAAGACCGATCACGCCGGCGCGCCCGGAGCCGCTGGCACGCCCGGATCCGCTGGCACGCCCGGATCCGCCGCCACGCTCACCCGATCGCGGGCGCCGATGCGCTCCAGGAGCGGCTCGAGGTTCTGCGAGTGCGCCTCCACGCCGCAGACCCTGTCCGGGTCCGCTCCCAGCGCCAGGGCCAGCAGCTGCTGAACGTGAAGGTGGACGAAGGGATAGTCCTCGCCGGCCGTCTGGGAGATCACGTCGTGGAAGCGGTCGAATTGGATGTGGCAGTTGGGGCACATGTGAACGCAGACGTCCACGCCCTGCTCGGCGAGGCGCCGGAGCTTCTCCCGGGTCACCGCCATCGACATCCCCGGGTTGACGAACCGCTGGCGGAATCCGGCTCCGCAGTGCGTCCCCTTCTCGGGGTAGTACCCCGTCTTCTCGACACCCGTCGCCTCGAGCAGGTCCTCGGGCAGCATCAGGTCCTCGCCGTCGCCGAGCACCTCGTCGGGGAAGACCTTGCAGTAGTGGCAGGCCGGGTGGGTCGCCACCCTGAGACCGGAGAGGCGCCGGCGGACCAGCCCGCGGATCGAGGGGTGGCGGCTCCAGAGGATCTCGAGCACGTGGTGGTGCCGGACCGTCGAGGCCACCGCGTCGTCGTACTTGCGGCCGACCTGGGAGAGCACGGCATTGGTCCGGCGGCGCTGCTCAGGCTCCTCCAGGACGTCGCGCGCCTTCTTGTTGATGGCGTAGCAGGTCGAGCAGAGGAAGGCCTGGATGGGGTGGCCCGCCTCCACCGCCACGCAGGCGTTGCGCGCCGCCACGGCGACGGTGGTCGGGAAGGAGACCACGTCGGTGTAGTAGCCGAGACCGGTGCAGCAGGTCTGGTCGGAGTTGACGATGTACTCGACATCGAGCTGCTCGAAAAGCCACTTGGTGGCGGCCTCGACGCCCGGGTACTGAGTCGAGACGAGGCAGCTCCGGAAGAGCTCCACGCCGCCCGTGATGGGGTCTATGTCAGGTGTGGTGGTCGGCACGCTCCGATCACTTTAGGGGAACGGAAACGCTCGTGGCAACTCGATGAGCCGAAGGTCCCATTGCAGTCCGGGTCTTAGTGCTCAGATCTGTCGATGAGCGCGAAACGTGCCACCGGCAGCCGCCGCAAGCCTGAGCGGAATTAGGAGGGCCACCGTCGGGGGACTGGTGTTGATTCTCACTGTGGTTTGGGACGAGAAAGTCCTTAACTGCTATACGCAACCACCCCTGCCGGTCAGTGTCTCCCCGCTGGTGCGAACGGGTCATTCGCGGCGTCCACACTGATCCCTGTGGGTCGACACGGAACCCGCGAGTCCCCACCGAACCAGCGGGTCCACACCCAGTGGCGCGGGGCCGTGCCGCCGGCCCCGCTCAGTCTGGCGGGGGCAGGTACCGCGCCGACTTCACCCGGCCGTCCTGGACATCCAGGACCCAGGTCGAGCCCTTCTGCATGCGGGGGGTGGACCCCAGGGCGATCCCGCGCTCGGAGAGCTCGAAGAGGATGCCGCTGACCACGTCACCGTGGCTGCACGCGGCCACCGAGCCACCCGCCAGCAGCGCGGCCAGCGCCCGCGCGGGATCCGCCCCCTCCTCGAGCCAGCTGGCCGTCTCCGTCAGCAGGCCGAGCCGGGCGCCGAGCGGGACAAACGTCTCGACGCAGCGCACGTACCCGCTGCTGACCAGGCGCTCCACGGGGTTGCGGGCGAGGGCGGCGGCGAGCAGCTCGGACTGGGCCCGGCCGCGGCTGCTGAGCGGCCGGTCGCGATCCGGCCCCGTCCACTCCGACCGCTCGCCCGCATCGGCGTGGCGGACCAGGAGGATCCGTCCGGACCCCGCGTGTGCTCCCTTGGCGCTCACATCCAGCCCCATCCCTTCTTGCGGTCGAGTCCTGCCCATGGCTCCCGCCAGGCCTCCCGACCGGCCTCGGCGCGCTCGCGCTCGACCCCGTAGAGGACGCCGGCGGTGAACGCCACGTCCGGGTCGGCGGCGCGTCGCACCGCCTCCTGCAGCCAGTTGCCCGCCACCACCGCGTCGTGCTGGTCGCCGAGGGTGTCCTGGAGGGTGCCCAGGCGCGCCCCGGTGCGCGCGGGACCGTCGCCGAGGAGTGGCACCAGGGCCAGCACCGCATAGCGGCACTTCTTGGTGGCGATCCGGAGCTGGTGCAGCTCGTCGTCGGTCGGGTGGTCGTCGATCCGGCCGGCGCGCCGCGCGAGCTTGCGCCAGCTGGTGCCCACCAGGGGCAGCAGGACGTAGGGCGCCGGGTAGTCCGCGGTCTCGGGCAGCACGGCCGGGCGGGAGGCCGCGCTCAGCAGACGGTCGAGCAGCTCGCTGTGCTCGTGGGATTCGATAACCGAGACCAGGACGTCGCGGGCCAGCACCCGCTCGCCGGCCAGGCGGCTCAGCAGCCGTTCGGTCGCCTCGCCCGCGACGCCGCGCGCGGCGGCGCTGGCGCGCAGCCGCATCAGCAGCACCTCGGTGTCGCGGACGGCGCCCAGGTCGGTCGCCAGCGTCCCCAGCTCGGCGCGGAGCTCGGCCGTCCACGCGGGCTCGAGCACCGGCGCAAACGTCTCCAGGGCGGAGCGGTACCGGCGGCACGCGACCCGGGCCTGGTGCACCCCCTCGGGGTCGCTCCCCTCGAGGACGATCGCCTCATTGCGGACCAATCTGGCCGCGTAGTCGCGCAGCGCGGCGGTCACCGCCTGGGTGACGCTGCTGCTCCGCTCGAGCGCGATCTCGCGCCATGCCGGCGCGGCCTCGGGGCCGGCCAGCTCGGCGAGGAGGGGCAGCTCCGTCGTGTCCACCACCCCGGCCTTGCGCAGCGCCGCCAGCACCGGGCGGATCCCGGTCAGCGGACCGTGGCTGCGCAGGCTGACCCGGCGGGCATGCGCCACCGCGCGGCGCTCCACCAGCAGGCTGACCACCTGGTGGATGGCCCAGAGCTCGCCGGCCCGGCGTCCGGTCTCCAGGTGCCGGAGCCGCGCGACCGGGCCGAGGTCGCCGCCGCCGCCGCGCAGATAGGGGCTGAGCAGGCGCAGCGCCTCCGCCGGGGGGCCGGCCTGGTCCCCCTCGAGGTCGATGAAGACGCGGCGAAACCCGGGGCCGTCAGGCCAGTCGGCGAGGGTCACCCGCCAGCCGCGGCCGCGCCGGTAGCGGAGTCCCGCGTCCCAGCCGGCGAGCCGGAAGTCCGGCGTGTCCCAGTGGATGGTCTCGAAGCGCTCGATCCGCGTCGATGCCGTCCGCCCCCACCTCAGCTGCCGGAGCCGGAACGCGATGCCCACCGGGAGGTCGACCTGGCACCGCTCGACCGGCAGGGCCGTCCTCAGCTCCTGCCCTCGGCGCGGCGCAGGGCGACCTCCTGCAGCCGGACCTGGGTGTCGACGCCGGCGCCCTTCGGCACCCGGCGCCATTCGCCGTTCCTGCCCAGCTCCCAGGCCAGGGTGTCATCGCTCAGATTGATCTCCAGCACCTGGTCGAGCCGGGCTCGCAGCGCGGGGGTGCGGATGGGGACCGCGGCCTCCACCCGGCGGTCCAGGTTGCGCGGCATCAGGTCGGCCGAGCTGATGTAGTAGTCGCTCTCCTTGGCGTCGCGCCCGAAGCGGAGGATCCGCGAGTGCTCCAGGTAGCGGCCGACCAGCGACCGGACCCGGATGTTCTCGCTGATGCCGGGGACCCCCGGGCGCAGGCAGCAGATGCTGCGCACGATCAGGTCGATCTGCACGCCCGCCTGCGAGGCGGTGCAGAGTGCCGCGATCATCTCGGGATCGACCAGATTGTTGACCTTGATGATGATCCGGCCCGCCTCACCCCGAGCGGTCTCGCGCCCGATCAGACGGAGCAATGCGGGGCGCATCGAGTCGGGGGCGACCAGCAGCTTGCGGTAGCGCGCCTGCCGGCTGTAGCCGGTGAGGCTGTTGAACAGCTCGCCCACGTCGGCGCCCAGCGCGGCGTCGGAGGTGAGCAGGCCCAGGTCCTCGTAGATGCGCGCGGTGTCGCGGTTGTAGTTGCCGGTCCCGATGTGGCAGTAGCGGCGGATGCCGCCCTGCTCCTCGCGCACCACCAGGGTCACCTTGGCGTGGGTCTTGAGCCCGACGGTGCCGTAGACGACGTGGACGCCGGCGTCCTCCAGGACCTCGGCCCAGTTGATGTTGTTCTGCTCGTCGAAGCGGGCGGTGAGCTCGACCATCGCGACCACCTGCTTGCCGGCCTCGGCGGCGCGGGTGAGCGAACGGATGATGGGGCTCACCGGACCCGAGGTCCGGTACAGGGTCTGCTTGATGGCGAGCACCGCGGGGTCCTCGGCGGCCTGCGCGATGAAGGCCTCGACGGTGTGCTCGAAGCTGTCGTAGGGGTGGTGGACGAGGAGCTGGTCCTCGTGGAGCACCCGGAAGAGGTCGCCGTCGCCGCCGCCCAGGTCGTGTGCGAAGCGCGGCGGCGTCACCGGCACCCACGACCGGAACTTGAGGTCGGCGCGGTCCAGCTTGCAGACGTCGAAGAGCCCGCCGAGGTCGAGGGGGGCGGAGACCGTGTAGACGTCCTGGTGCTGGATCTCCAGCTCGCGCGCCAGCAGGTCGACCAGCTCGGCCGGCATGTCGCTGCCGACCTCGAGGCGGACCACGAGCGGCGAGCGGCGCCGCTCCTTGAGGATGGCCCTCACCGCCTCGACCAGGTCGTCGGCCTCGTCGCTGTCGATGGTGTAGTCGGCGTTGCGGGTGAGCCGGAAGACGTGGTGGGCGAGCACCGCCATCCCCTCGAAGAGCGAATGGAGGTGGGCGGCGATGACCTGCTCGATGGGCACGAAACGCTCGCCGTCGGGGAGCACGACGAACCGGCTGAGCAGCGGGGGCACCTTGATGCGGGCGGTCCGCTGCTCGTGGTTCGCCGGGTCGACGACCACCACCATGAGGTTGAGGGAGAGGCTCGAGATGTAGGGGAAGGGGTGACCCGGGTCGACCGCGAGCGGGGTCAGCACCGGGAAGATCCGCTCCTCGAAGACCTTGTCCAGGAACGCGCGGTCGTCGTCGTCGAGGCTCGACCAGTCGCTGAAGCGGATGCCGTGGCTGTCGAGCTGGGGCACCAGCCCCTGGAGGAAGGCGCGCGCCTGGCGGGCGTACAGCTCGACCACCTTGAGCCGGATCGCCCGGATCTGGGCCTGCGGCCCCAGGGGGTCGGAGGCGGCGCTCTCCAGGCCCGCCGCCAGCTGCTTGAGGCCGCCGACCCGGACCTGGAAGAACTCGTCGAGCGCCCGGCTCCCGATTGCGAGGAAGCGCGCCCGCTCCAGCAGCGGGAGGCTCTCGTCCTCGGCCTGGGCGAGCACCCGCCCGTTGAAGTCGAGCCAGGAGAGCTCGCGGTTGATCAGGACCTCGTCGATGTCGAACGGCGTGGGGGAGGGGGGAGGCGTCGCGGGAGCGGGGGCGGCGGTGTCCGGTTCGGGAGGGGAGGCCGGGGTCGTTGCGGGCGCGGGAGAACCGGAGAGCTCGGCCTCAGCGGGCGTGCCGCCACCGACCACGACATCCAAGGTGGGCTGGTCCGGATCGCCCCCGTTGGCACTTGCCACCCCGGATCTCGTGGTCACCGGCCTGTGAGCTCTTGCGCGTTCAGCTGGCACCCGACCAATTGTGCCCTACTCCGATCGCATGCGCCTCGGAGGTTTCACGGCACAATGAGGTCGTGACACCACAGCCGGCCGTCAGCTCGCGACCAGCACCGTGACGGGAGCGGAGGGCGGGGTGGAGACCACCGTCCAGGCCGGTGCCTGGCGCCTGGTCGGGGCCGGCGCGACCGACCGCGGTCCGGTGCGGCGGGAGAACCAGGACGACTTCCGGCTCGTCCCCCTGGGGAGCACGGGCCTGGGCCTGATCCTGGCGGATGGGATGGGCGGCCACAGCGGGGGCCGGGAGGCCGCCGAGGCTGCGGTCGCCGGCGCCGCCGGCCGGCTCGGGGTGCAGGGTGGCGGTGACCGACTGCTGCGCGAGGCGATGGTCGCGGCCAACGCCGCCGTTGCCGGGGTGCGCCTTCAGCTGGGGGGCAACCCGGGCACCACCATGGTGGCCGCCGTGCTCGAGGGGGGGCGGCTGACCGTCGCGCATGCCGGCGACAGCCGGGCCTACCTCGTCCGGGACGGGGAGGCGACCCCGCTCACCTCTGACCACAGCGTGACCGGCGAGCAGGTGCGCGCCGGCACCCTGGACCCGGAGACGGCGCGCCGGGATCCCCGGCGCAACTACGTCACCCGGGCCCTGCTCGGCGACCCGGTGGAGCCCGACCTGGCCGAGCTGGCGCTGATCTCCGGCGACGTGGTGGTGCTCTGCACGGACGGGCTCTGGGAGCCTCTGACCGACGGCCAGATCGCCGGCCTGGCCGGCGGGGACGTGACCCCGGTGGAGGGTTCGCGACGGCTGGTCGCCGCCGCCCTGGCCGCGGGGGCCACGGACAACGTCACCGCCGTGGTCGCCCGCCTCGACCTCTGCTGAGGGCGGACGGCCCCTCTGGCGGCGACCGCACCCGGCCTCCCGGTATCATTCGCCCGCTCATGGCTCGCTTCTACGCTCAGATCTGCACGGTGCTGTTCCTGGTGGTCACCATCGGCGGGTTCTGCGTGGGCAACGCCGTCGCCGTCGCCCACGGCCAGGCGGCCGGCAACGTCGACGGGATGGAGCTCCACCTCACCTACGTCCGCGACGCCGTCGACCTGGTCCTGCTGGCCGCCTTCGCCTACGTCGGCTTCCTCGCGAGCCGCCGGATCGGCCGGATCGTCACCGGGGCGGCGGGCCTGGTCCTGCTGATCCTGGCGGTGGTCGGCTTCCTCTATCTCGACACCAACCGGGGCAGCCGGTCGATCCTCGACCTGCACTTCACCCTCGCGATCAACGTCTTTGACGTGGTGGTCGGCGTCCTCGCCATCCTTGCCGCGCTGGGCACGGTCGAGGACGAGGGACCCACGAGCGTCATCCGTCCCACCTGAGCGGCGCCCGGGGCCGCCCATCGCAGCGCCGGCTCGTCCGCCGTGAGGCGCTACCTGTGGCCGTTCTCCGCGGTGGTGCGGAAGGTCGCCTCGGCCTCCTCGTGGTGCCGCCGCCGCTCGAGCTGCCCGCGGGCCAGCGACGCCGCGCCGCCGACCACGGGGGCGACGTGCCTGGCCGTCCGCTGCGCCGCGTCGACCCCCTCGTGCGCCGCCTTGCCGAAGGCGCGGAGCTGGGCCCGGGTGCGCTCGCCCGATTGCGGGGCGATCCAGATGCCGATCAGCGTGCCCGCGACCGCTCCGTGGATGAAACCTCGGATGTACCCCATGCTCGACCTCCCGACCTGCCGGTGCCGCTCCGCTGTCTGCGCTCCACCGTATCAGCAATGTCCGGGGCGTGTCGGGGGTCTCGCAGCGCTCTGCTCTGACCCCTACTGGGCCCTGAGGGCGGCGACCGGGTCCAGCCGGGCCGCCCGCACGGCGGGCAGCAGGCCGGCGGCCGCTCCGAGCGCCACCGCGAATCCGATGGCGAGCGCGGTCAGCCCCGGGGTCACCAGGAAGAGTGCTCCGGTGCCGCCGCCCGCGTCCAGCACCGTGGTCAGCGCCAATCCCAGCAGGTATCCGACCACACCGCCGATCAACCCCATCAATGCGGCCTCGGCGATGAACTCGGTGAGGATGTGGCGGGTGCGGGCGCCGATCGCCTTCTTGAGCCCGATCTCACGGACGCGCTCGGTCACCGACATCAGCATGGTGTTGACCACCGAGAGACCCCCGATGATCAGCGCCAGCAGTGCCGTGGCCGTCGTGATGACGGTGAACACCGCTGCTCCCGACTTCATGGCGCCGACCAGGGTGCTGGGCTTGATCGCTTCGACGGTTGGCACCGCGGCGTTGATCCGCTCGGCCAGGGCATCGAGGTTCACCCCCGGTTTGGCATACACGGCAACGCCCGAGATGATCTGGTACGGGTCGACGTGGCCGGCGAGCCCCGAGGGGAGGCTGTCGCCGACCAGCATCTGGGCGTCGTGGAGGCTGACGTAGGCGGCACTGTCGGGCGCGGTCAGGGTCGGATCGAGGATGCCGGCGACGGTGAAACGGTGGTTGACGAAGTCCGGCTGGGCATCCGCGGGACGCACCGGGAGGGCGATGCTGTCCCCGACCTGCAGGTGGAACTCGAGCGCGAATGCGGAGCCGAGGTCGACCTCGCCCCGCGAGGCGTCGGTGACCCAGCGGCCGCGGGCCAGCGTGATCTTGAGCGGGGAGTAGCGGTCCAGGTTCGGATCGATGCTGCTGATGAAATCCGGGATGCCCATGTTGACCACCGAGAGGGCTCCGGGGTCGGCGCTCTCGTTGGCGAACGGCGTGGCCGCGGCCACGCCGGGGACGCGCTCGATCCGGGCCAGCGTGGAGAGGGACATGTATCCCCCGAACCCCGAGGCTATCGACGCGTTGGCGTCGGTGACCTGGATGTTGCTCCCGTAGTAGGCCATGCCACCGTCCAGGAGGGCGTCGAAGTGCTCCGCCATCGCCCCCATGGTGGTGAGGGCGAAGATGCCCATCACGATGCCGGTGACGGTGAGCGTGCTGCGCAGCTTGCGGCGCCAGAGGTTGCGGAAGATCTCCATCTGGGATCAGCTCCTTCCTGCGAGGGCGGGGGTTGCAGCCCGCGCGGCGGCGACCGGCGCGATGCCGCATTCCGTCCGGTCGTCGCCGGCCAGGTGACCGTCACGCAGGTGGATGATCCGGTCCGTCTTGGCGGCCAGGTCCAGGTCGTGGGTCACGATCAGGAAGGTGACCCGGCTCTCCCGGTGGATGCGCCGCATCAGGGCGAGCAGCATCTCGGCGGTCTCGGTGTCGACCTCGCCCATCGGCTCGTCCCCGAGCACGAGGGTCGGCTCGCCGATCAGCGATCGGGCGATCGCCACCCGCTGCTGTTGACCGCCGGAGAGCTCGGCGGGACGGTGCGATGTCCGGCCCCCGAGCCCCATCTCCTCGAGGAGCTGCTCCGCACGGCGCCGCCCCGCCCGCGGGTCCGCGCCGGAGTAGCGGAGCGGCAGGAGGACGTTCTCCATGGCGGAGAGGGTGGGCAGCAGGTTGAACTCCTGGAAGATGAAGCCGATCCGGCGGCTGCGCAACTCGGCGCGCCCGCGCTCGCTCAGCGCGCCGGTGTCGACTCCGTCGAGCAGCACCCGGCCGGCGGTGGGGCGCATCAGCAGGCCGGCGCAGTCGAGCATCGACGTCTTGCCGCTGCCGGAGCGGCCGACGACGGCGACGAACTCGCCCTGCTCGATCTCCAGGGAGATGCCGTCCAGGGCCCTGATCACCTGGGAGGCGCGGGTGTAGTGCTTGGTCAGGCCTTCCAGCCGCATCGCGGGCATGGCGACTACTCCTGCTGAGCGTGGGACGGGGTTCGTGAGCCGCGCCCGCGCTGGGCTCGTCACCCCACCAGGCTATGGATGAGGAGCGCGCCGGACCAGCCTGCAGCCCCACGAATCCTCCGGGGGGTCAGCCCTATGCTTCGCGGGCCGGCGCGAGGTCCCGGATATCAGTCGCCGTGAGAGGCGGCGCGCGCGGGTGCCCGCCGGCGGGGCCGGCCCATCAACTCGACGGGAGCCGCCACGTCCGGCGGTGCGGGGGGTTGGGCGGCCTCCTGAGCCGCTGCCTCGGGAGCCGCCGCCTCGGGAGCCGCCGCCGCGTGAGCCGGTCCCGTGTGAACCGGTCCGGCGGCGCCCTGCCTCTGCTCCGTCCCGACGAACCCGTGGCCCGCAGATGCCAGGGCTGCGATGGCCCGTTCGGCCTCCTCAGCCGGGAGCAGGAGATGGTCGGTGTCCTGGGTCGAGATCGTGCGCACGGGCACGCCCTGGTCGGTGAGGGGCGCGGTCAGGGAGGCCAGGCCGCCGTTCGACTCGGATTCCCGCGTGCCGTGCACCCGGAGAACGACGAATCCGCGGTCGGCGACCAGGTTGGTGGGGACCCGATCCTCCGGGCAGACGACTGACATCTCGGTGTCCGACCAGGTCACCGAGAGGAGATCGCCTCCCGCGGGTGTCCGGGCCCAGATGGGCTGGACCGAGTCCGGGTCGAGCCGGCATACGGCGTACCGGCCAGGGAGCAACTCGAGCTCCATTCCCGCCTCCTTAGGTCGTCGCTATACGGGTTAAGTTGTACCGGACGGGGACGGTCGGCCGACGTGCGACTTTGGAGCGCCACCGCGTCTGGTGCGTGCACTCCGTTTGGGCAACGGCGGCGGCAAGGTCGGCGGCAAGCACAGCAGTTGCGCGCTCAGTCCTCAGCGCCGTGAGGTCCGTTCAGCGGAACGGCCCTCCGCGCCATATGATGGCCGGCTATGGCCTCGACCCAGCATGCTGCCCTGCTCGGCACCGACCTCATGCTGGCCAGCCGCCTCCGTTCTGCGCTCTCGGGCGGCGGGGTCGGTTTGATCGAGGCCACCCGGGACGACCTCCTCCCCCCGGTGCGCGTCCTCTTCGTGGACCTCAACCACGATGCCGAGGACCGGCTGGAGGCGATCGCCCGGCTGCGCAGCCGCAACCCGTCCGCGACCATCGTCGGTTTCTGCAGCCACGAGGACAAGGGGCTGATCCTCCGGGCGGTCGCCGCCGGCGCTGACCAGGCCGTCGCCAATCGCTACCTGCCGGAGGCGGCTCTCCGCCTGCTGGGCCTCACGGCCGATCCCGGCCTCGCCGGATGAGCCCCGACCCGAGCCCCCGGCTGGACGCCGCCCTGGCCGGCGCTGCCGGCCGGATGGTGGAGACCCGCCGCGACCTCCACCGCCACCCTGAGCTCTCCCACCGGGAGACCCGCACCGCCCAGGTCGCGGCGGCGCGCTGCAGGGAGCTCGGCTACACGGTGCGCGAGGGCGTCGGGGGCACCGGGGTGCTCGCCGACCTCCGGGGCGGTGGCCCGGGCCCCACCGTCATGTACCGCGCCGACATGGACGCCCTCCCCGTGGACGAGGCCGAGGGTGTCCGGCCGGTCCGCTCCGAGGTGCCCGGGGCCATGCACGCCTGCGGCCACGACGGCCACGTCGCCATCGCGCTCGGCGTCGCCGAGGTGATGGCCGCGCTGCGCGACGAGTGGCGGGGGACGCTCCGGCTCTGCTTCCAGCCCGCGGAGGAGATCGCCGGCGGCGCGGAGCCGATGATCGCAGCGGGTGCCCTCGAGGGAGTGGAGCGCGTGCTCGGCCTCCACCTCTGGACGCCCCTCGACGCCGGCCGGGTCGCGGTGACGGGGGCCTCGCTCTTCGGCAGCGCCGATGAGTTCCGGATGGTGATCCGCGGGACGGGCGGGCACGGCGGGCTGCCCCACCGGAGTGTCGACGCCGTCGTTGCGGCCGCCCAGGTGGTGGTCGCGCTCCAGACGCTCGTCTCCCGGGAGGTCGCCCCCGACCAGCCCGCGGTGGTGAGCGTCGGTGTGATCCGGGGCGGGCGGGCCCACAACGTCATCGCCGAGCGGGTGCAGCTCGACGGGACCGTCCGCGCCCCCGACCAGGCCCTGCGCGCGAGCCTGATGCGCCGGGTGGAGGAGGTGGCCCGGGCGGTGGCCGGAGGGCTGCGCGCCCAGGTCGACTTCGAGATGGTTGCCGGCTGCCCGCCGGTCGTCAACGACCCCGACTCCGCTGAGACCGTCCGCCGCGCGGCGGTGGAGGCGGTCGGGGAGGCCAACGTCGAGTTCGCCCGGCCGCTCACCGTCGGTGACGACATGGCCTGCTTCCTGGAGCGGGTTCCCGGCTGCTACTTCCTGGTCGGCGCCGGCGACCCGGCTCAGGCGGATCGGCCACCCCACCACCATGCCGAGTTCGACATCGACGAACGGTCGCTGCCGGTCGGGCTCTCCACCGCCACCCGGGCGCTGCTGACCTGGCTCCGATGAGACGGGGGTTCATCCCGCTGGCGCTCCCCGAGTTCGAGGAGGGGGAGCCGGACCTCAGCCCGCGGCCGGCGTCGGCCTCGGCGACCGTGCTCAGCCAGATGATGGAGATCGAGCACGCCAACAACGCCGGCAACGTGCACGGCGGGACGATCCTCCGGATGGTCGACGGCGCCGCCGGCATCGCCGCCATCAAGCACGCTCGCCGCCGGGTGGTCACCGCCGCCATCGACGAGATGAGCTTCCTGGCCCCGGTCTTCATCGGCGACGTGCTCACGGTGCGGGCGATGGTCAACGACGCCCATCGCTCCTCGATGGAGATCGGGGTGAGGGTCGACGTGGAGACCCTTCCCGACGGGAAGCACCACCATGTGGCGAGCGCCCACCTCGTCTACGTGGCGCTCGACCGCGACGGCAAGCCGGCCCCGGTGGCCCCGGTGGTCGCGGAGACCCCGCAGGAGATCCGCCGCCAGGCCCAGGCACGGGTCCGGCGTGAGCAGCGGCTGCTCCGCAAGGCTGCACTCGACGAGGCGGGCGGGGCCAGCCCGCAGCCGGCCTGACGCTACGATTGGGGGGTGAGTCCGCAGAGGAAGGCCGCGGCGAAGGAGCGGGTGGCTGCGGCCGCCCGTGCGTCCGTGCTCGCGGGGTCTGGAGCGGACGTCGAGCCGCCGGTGTTTCCCGGCGACATCCGTGTGCGTGACGCCAGCCGCAGGGCTCCGGGCGCCCGCCAGTACGTCCGCTATGCCTTCTACCGGGTGATGCCCGAGTGGCGCCGCCGCTCCGCCGTGCAGCGCGCCGAGGACCGCGCCGAGTTCGGCGCCGTCGTCGAGGAGATGGCGGGCCGGGACGGGGTCATCCTGCGCAGCTACAGCCTGGTGGGCACCCGGGGTGACGCCGACCTCATGCTCTGGTCGGTGAGCGAGCGGCTCGAGGAGTTCCAGGAGCTGGCCGCCCGGCTCAACGCGACCGGGCTGGCCGCCTACCTGGAGCAGCCGTACAGCTACTTCGCGATGACCAAGCGGAGCAGCTATGTGGAGCGCCACGTGCACGAGGACGGCGCGCCCCAGGAGGGGAGGAGCAGCCGGCTCATCATCCTGCCCACCGAGCGCAAGTACCTCTTCGTCTACCCGTTCGTGAAGACGCGCGCGTGGTACCGGCTCGGGCCCGACGAGCGGCAGCGCCAGATGGACGAGCACATCGCCATGGGCCACCGCTACCCGGGAGTGAAGATCAACACCACGTATTCGTACGGTCTCGACGACCAGGAGTTCGTGGTCGCCTTCGAGAGTGACTCGGTCAGCGACTTCCTCGACCTGGTCCAGGAGATGCGCGCCAGCGAAGCCTCCACCCACACGGTGCGCGACGTGCCCTCGTTCACCTGCGTGGCGACGCCGATCGAGGAGGCGCTGGCGGCCCTGGGGTAGCGGTGACCGGACCATCGCACCCATGGAGGACGCCACCTGGGAGCGGCCCGTGACCGAGGTTCAGAGGCGGCCGGCCGCAGTCACCTCGGCTACCAGCAGGGCCACCGCCTCGTCCACGTGGCCCTGCACGGCGGGAGAGAGCCCCTCACCCTGGCCCTCCTCCGCAAGTGCGATCAGCAGCAGGATGAGGCGTGGCGGCAGCCGGTCCAGCGCCCGTGCCAGGGCGACCGCCTCGGCCACGCCGAGGCCGTGGCTGCTGGCGCCGGCGCCCCACCCGGTGACGGCATCGGGTTCGCTGATGGCATCGATCCGGGTCACGCCCCCTGCGGCCGGGTGATCCCAGCGGACCGCGTCCACCACCACCGCCAGGTCCGCTCCCGCCCAGGCGTCGAGGAGGGTGGTCGCCTCCCCGCTCAGGGTGCGCACCTCCACACGGGGAGGCAGCAGCGGCCGGGCGCGTTCGACCACCGCGATGCCGGCGCCGTCGTCGCGGCGCAGCGAGTTGCCGACGCCGACGACCACGACGCGTCGCGGATCCCCGGGTGCCGTGGGAGCCTCCCCAGGGGCAGCCACCGGTGTCGCGGTACCGCGGCCCGCTTCCCGGGCTACGGGCGCGGCGCCCGCCGGCCCGTCCACCTCATCGCCGCTCCACGGTGAAGTCGAGGAAGTGGGTGGAGCAGGAGATGCAGGGGTCGTAGTTGCGGATCGACTGCTCGCAGAGGTGCTGGAGGTCGTGGTCGTCCAGCTCCAGGTTGGCGGTGACCAGCTTGCGCAGGTCGGCCTCGATCGCATCCTGGTTCTGAGCCGTGGGAGGGATGATGTCGGCCTCCAGGATGGTCCCCTCGTCGTCGATGCTGTAGCGGTGGTAGAGGATGCCGCGGGGCGCCTCGCTGGCACCATGGCCCACTCCCGCCCGGGGCAGCACCGGCACCGCCGGGCGGTCCGGCTCGGAGTACTCCTCGATGATCCTCACCGCCTCGTCGCACGCGGCGACGGTCTCGACGGCCCTGACCACGATGCTGCGGAAGGGGTTGCGGCACTCCCTCCCGAGCCCGGCCTGCGTGGCGGCTTCGCGAGCCACCAGGGGCAGCTGATCGTAGTTGAGGGTGTAGCGGGCCAGCGGGCCGACCAGGTAGCGGCCGCGTTCGATGATATGGCCGTGGAGGGAGGTCGAATGTGCGACGTGCTCCTCGACGATGTGCTCCAGAAACTCGGCAACCTCGATGTCGAGCCCGCGGTCGGAGACCACCCGCCCCTCCGTGATCGCGTATTCGTCGGGGTGGTGGAGTGCCACCAGCTCGTGGTCGATCTCGAGGTCGGGGAAGTCGAAGCCGGCGACCAGTTGCACGGTCTCCAACGCGGCGTCCCGGGCCCAGCGCAGGCGCTCTGCGAGTGGGCGCAGCTCCCGCTTGGTGGGGGTGCGGTAGAAGCCGCCGAGCCGGACGTTGATGGGATGGATGGCGCGCCCGCCGACGATCTCCATGATGTCGTTGCCGGCCTTCTTGAGCCGGAGGGCCTTCTCGACCAGGTCGCGATGGTCCCTGGCCAGCTCCAGGGCGCTGCTGGCGCCGAGGAAATCGGGGGCGTGCAGGAAGTAGATGTGGAGCACGTGGCTCTCGATCCACTCCCCGCAGTAGAGGAGGCGGCGCAGGGCCCGGAGAGGCTCGTCGAGGACGGCGCCGCAGGCCTGCTCGATGGCCTGGCAGGAGCTCATCTGGTAGGCGACCGGGCAGATCCCGCAGATGCGGGCGGTGATGTCGGGGGGCTCGGTGAAGGCGCGGCCCCGCAGGAGCGCCTCGAAGAAGCGAGGCGGCTCGTAGATGCGGAGGCGGACGTCGGTGACCTCGCCGTCGGTGATGACGACGTGCATGGCTCCCTCGCCCTCGACCCGGGCGAGCCCCTCGACGGTGAGATCGCGAATCTTGTGAGTCACCGGCGTTCTGCCCCCTTCTCCTCGGCGCGGCTCGCCGCCTCGAAGGCGGGCGCGGTGGCGTTGAAGGTGCGGAAGAGCCGCATCACGGTGCCGTCGTCCATGCCGCCCCTGTGAAGCGCGGCGGAGAGCGACGCCGTGTTGGGTGTCTCCATGGGTCCGAAGCAGCCGTAGCAGCCTCGCTCGAAGCTGGGGCAGATGGCGCCGCAGCCCGCCTGCGTGACCGGCCCGAGGCAGCCCGTACCGTGGGCGACCATGACGCAGACGTTGCCCCGGCGCTTGCACTCGATGCAGACGCTGTGGGTGCGGATGTCGGGCTTGCGCTGGCGGAGGAAGGCGCTGAGCACCTCCAGCAGCTGCCGCCGGTCGACCGGGCAGCCGCGCAGCTCAAAGTCCACCGGTACGTGGGCGGAGATGGGGGTCGAGCTCTCCAGGGTCGAGAGGTACTCGGGGTGGGCGTAGACGACGGAGGCGAGCTCATCCACCGCCGTGAAGTTGCGCAGTGCCTGGACCCCGCCGGCGGTGGCGCAGGCGCCGATGGCGACCAGGTGCCGGGAGACCCGGCGGACCTCCTGGATCCGTTCCGCATCCTGGGGGGTCGTCACCGAGCCCTCCACCAGGGAGACGTCGTAGGGGCCCTCGACGACCGCCGACGAGGCCTCCAGGAAGTGGGCGATCTCGACGGCGCCCGCGACCGCCAGCAGCTCGTCTTCGCAATCGAGCAGGGAGAGCTGGCAGCCGTCGCAGGAGGCGAACTTCCAGACCGCGAGCTTCGGGATCGAGCGCGCTGCCACTACAGCTCCCTCCGTGCAACCAGGGGGCCGACCCGCGACCAGGGCAGGACGGGCCCCTGGAGGCAGATCAGGACGGGGCCGAGCTGGCAGTGGCCGCAGCGGCCGATCCCGCACTGCACATTGCGTTCCATCGAGACCCGGACCCGCTCCGCGGCGACCCCGCGACCGAGGACCTCGGCGGCCGTGAATCGCAGCATCACCTCCGGTCCACAGATCATCACCGTGGTGACCTCGGGGTCGATGGTGACGCGCTCGATGAGCGTCGGCACCACTCCGACCTCGCCCTTCCAGGCGGCGGTCGCGTAATCGACGGTGGTGCGGACGTTGATCCGAGCACTCGCCTGCCAGCTCGCCACCTCACCGCGGAAGACGATCTCCTCCGGAGAGCGCGCCCCCACCAGGACGGTGACGCGTCGAAACTGGCGCCGGTTGCGGAGGAGCTCATGGACCACCGGCCGCAGCGGAGCGAGGCCGATCCCGCCGGCGATCACGATGACGTCGCCCCCGGCGGCTGAGTCGACCCCCCAGTCGGTCCCAAAGGGACCGCGGACCCCCACCATGGCACCGGCCTCGGCGGCGCAGAGCGCCTGGCTCACCGCCCCCACCCCGCGCACCGTGTGCCGCACCCGCTGCCCCGCGTCTATACCGCTGATCGAGATCGGCACCTCGCCGACGCCGAACGCGTACAGCATGTTGAACTGACCCGGGGATGGGGTGGCGATCGGCTGCCCCACCGGTTCGAGGCTGAGGGTTACTGTGTCGGCCGTCTCCCGGGCGCGTCCGACCACCCGGTACGGAACCGGCACCATGGCGTCGACGGCGCGGCTGTCAGACTGGAGTGACAGGGCCATAGATGTCGAGCATCCGCATGCGAACGGACTGGAGGCGAGACAGCATGACCTTGGCGAACCGCTGCACCAGCAGGTACCCGAGGTGCGCATCGGCATCACACTTGGTGCGCAGGCAGACACCGTCGAATGCGACGGCCGCCACGTCCTCGCGTGCCTCGGCGTCGAACTGCCATGTGTACGGCTCGAAGAGCCAGGACCAGCCCAGCACGTCGCCGTCGCCGAGGGTGTCGATGATGACCCCGCCGCGGCCGGGAACATAGAAGCTCAGCGCGACGCTGCCGCTGCGCAGCACGTAGAAGGTGTGCGCGGGCTCACCCTGGGTGAGGATCCGGTCTCCGGCCGCGTAGTGGACGTTGCGGGCGCAACCGGCGAGGAAATCGAGGCTGTCCTGGTCGAGCCCCTGGAAGAAGCTCTCCTCGGCGATGAGTTCGGCGATCGTGTTCATGGGGTTGCTCCGGCTGGGAGGCGGGTGAGCCCATCGGTGGCGCGGATTGCGGACACCTCTTCGGTGATGTCGATGCCCACCGGACACCAGGCGATGCAGCGACCGCACCCGACGCAGCCCGAGGTGCCGAACTGGTCGAACCAGGTGGCGAGCTTGTGGGTCATCCATTGCCGGTACCGCGACCGCGTGGTCCACCGCATCGAGCCGCCGTGGAGCTGGGTGTGATCGACGGCGAAGCAGGACGCCCAGGTCCGGTGCTGCTCGGTGTGGTCGATCGAGAGGCTGGCGGCCTCCCGGAAGTCGGCGCAGAAGCACGTGGGGCAGACCATCGTGCAGTTGGCGCAGGCGAGGCACCGGGCGGCGACCGTGTCCCACCGAGGATGCTCGAGGTTGTGGACGAGCACGTTCTTGAGACCCTCGGCCGGCAGCGCCCGGCTGATCGCCGCCGCTGCCCCCGACCACACCGCCGCCGCGGCCTCACGGTCGGCCGGGGCCGCGTCACGGGTGGCGAGCCGTGCGGCCACCGCAGCTCCTCTCTCGGAACCGATCTCGACGAGGAAACGGCTGCCGGCCGCGTCGGTTATCTCCGTGAGGGCGAGGTCGTGGCCTGATCCGACCCGGGGACCGCTCCCCATCGAGGGGCAGAAGCAGGTCGTGGCCGGCGTGGAGCAGTTGACCGCGATGAAGAGCGCCTCCCCCCGCCGGGCCGCGTAGTCCCGATCGGGGTAGTTGCTCTGGAGGAGTACGCGATCCTGCACGGCGATCGCGGCGAGCTCGCAGGCGCGCACCCCGAGGAACGCGTAGCGGGGCACCTCGCCAGCAGGAGCGACCTCGACGGCGTCCCGGCTCAGCTCGGCCTGCCAGGTGGTCGAATCGGGCGGGAAGAGGAACCTCTTCCACGAGTCCGGGCCGACCGCGTAGCCGAAGAGCCGCTGGTCGTCCCGCCGCCTCAGCCGGTACTGACCCGGCCCCTGGTCGTCCGCCCATCCGGCCGGCAGCTCTCCGATCTGGGTGATCTCGTCGTAGACGATCGCCCCGTCTCGGACCGTGGGACCGATCACGCGACGCCCGTCGGCGACCAGCGCGTCGATCAGGGCCTGAAGTCCCGGACGGTCCAGGACGACCGGATGGTAGTCGGTGGGGGCCACGGGGACCATCGCCGTCAGTCAACGCTTCCGGCTGTGGATATCCAGAGCCATTGGACCGCGAATGGGCCGGGACGCACGCCCCACCACGGGTCGGGATGCACCTTCGGCTGGGACCGATGGCCCTCCTGCCCTTAGGCCGTGATGTCCGTTCCCGAGCCGATCCTTCCCTGCGCGGCCCGGATGGCCGCGTCCAGCACCTCCATCAGGTGCATGACTCGCACCCGGGGCGCATGGCGTCGCGCTCCCACCCGCAGCTGCACCAGGCAGGAGACGTTCTCTGTCACGAGAATATCGGCCCCCGTCGCGACCACGCGCTCGAACTTGCGGGCGAGGATGGCGTCGCTGTGCTCGGGCTGTCCGGTGGCGTAGCTGCCGGGGCCGCCGCAGCACATCGCCGCCTCCTCGAGCGGGCTGATCCGCAGCGCGGGGATGCGGGCGAGCAGCGTGCCTGCCACCCCGCGCGCCGAGCCGTCGACGGGCAGCGAGCAGGGCTCGTCGATGGTGATGTGCCAGGCGAGCGGACCGAGCGGTGCCCGCCACCCCGCCCGCTCCAGGTGGGCACTGGCGAGGTCGGCGGCTCCGGCCACACGTCGCGCCGCGTCGCCGAGCGCCGGGTCGTCGCCGAGGATGCGGTCGTAGCGGCGGACGTGACCGACGCAGCTCGCGACATCCCCGACCAGCCCATCCACCTCGAGCTCCGCCAACCCGGCGACGGTCCGCCGTGCCATCTCCCGCATCGCGGGGGCGTCACCGAGGCTCTGCGCCGGCAGCCCGAAGCATCCCAGCGCGGGCGTCTCCAGCTCGAAGCCATTGGCGAGCAGCACCCGCATCGCCGCCTCGGTCGCCTCGGGAGCCACCAGGTTCTGGTAGCAGCAGATCAGGAAGCCGAGCCGGCCGCGCAGCGGCGGGGTGACGGCGGGGAGGCCGGCGAGCCGCTGATCGGCGCGACGCCGCGGCAGCGGACCGATGCGCTCCGCCATCTGGCCGGCCGTCCCCATCAGGCGCGTGATCTGCAGCGTGCGGGCGGCGGCGTGCAGCCCGGTCACCTGCGCTGCGCGCGAAAGGCGGTGGAGGGTGCGGGTACCGCCCGGGCGGGGGAGGACACGGCGCAGCAGCCAGCGCTGCCCGCGCGGATATCCCCGCTGCTCGTGCAGCTCCTGGCGGGCCCGGGCCACGATCGCGGCGGTCGGCACGCGGGGCGGGCACGCGGCCATGCAGTTGTCGCAGGCCAGGCAGGTTGAGAGCGGGCCGCCGGCGATGTCGCGCAGCTCGAGGCGGCCCTCCATGGCGTCCCGGATCAGCGACACCCGTCCGCGCGCCGTCTCCCACTCGACGGGGTTGACCTGGTAGGCGGGGCAGACGGCCTGGCAGAGCGAGCACTTGTTGCACCGGCTGACGTCCTCGTAGATGTCGGCGAGGAAGTGGGGCGCGGGCACGGCCGCGGTGTCACCACGCGGCTCAACCGGTGCGTCCATCGGAGCGCTGGACGGAGGGCTCATGGCCCGCCCGATTGTACGGGGCATGCGGCAGCAGGACCCCGCCGGGCGCCTTCCCGGTGCGGTGCCCCGAGGGCCGGGGCGTCGTCGCAAGCACGAGCCATTCGGCTCTGTCCCTCTGGTACCGATGCCCCTGGCATCCCTGTGGCACGGGTCCAACGTAGAAGTCGACGGCTGGAGTGAAGCCCCGCACCGCCAGGAGGTGTGGACATGAGCGGAAACGGCATGGGAATGGTGGTCACCGCCTTTGTGGCGGGATCGACGCCCCGGGCGGAGGAGGCACCGGGCCCGCACGGGCACGGGAGCAAGGAGGAGAGGGAGTGGACGGTCCGCGACGTGATGTCGTCACCGGTCGTCCACGTCCCCCCCAACGCACCGGTCAAGGCGGTCGCCGAGCTGCTGCTGTCGGAGCGGGTCAGCGGGGTCCCGGTGGTCGACGCTCACGGGCACCTGCTCGGGGTCGTCTCCGAGGAGGATCTGCTCGCCAAGCAGATCGACCTGCCCGCCAGCGCGCACGTGCCGTGGCTGAGTGGCGGCCACTTCTCGCACGAGTTCCGCCGGCGCCGTGAGGCGCTGACCGCGGAGGGGCTGATGAGCACCCCGGTGACCTGCGTCCACCCCGACACCACCCTGCGGCAGGCCGCCAAGACCATGTACCTGCGCCACCTCAAGCGGCTGCCGGTCGTGGACGGCGGCTCGCTGGTCGGGATCGTCAGTCGCGCCGACCTGCTCCGCGTCTACCTCCTGCCCGACGAGCATCTGCGGCGAGACGCCGAGCACCTGCTCCACGGGGCCCTGGCCATGGGCGCCGCGGCGGTCGCCGTGACGGTGCACGAGGGCGTGGTCGTGCTGGACGGCGAGGTGGCCACCCACAGCGAGGCCGACGTGCTGGTGCGCCTGTTGGGACGCCTCGACGGGGTGGTGGCGGTCGAGCCTCGACTCGCCTGGCAGATCGACGACCACGCCGCTCCGCACAGCAAGCACGCGGTCCACACCTGATTCCAGTTCCATCCGGGAGCGCGGCGCGCACCTGAGCCCTCGGGCCCCGCGGCACCGCGGGCCCCGGCCGGACCGTACACTTGTGCGTCGATGACCGGGCCGTATCACCTCGACACCCTCGACGACGCCGATCGGGCTCAGATCGAGCCCTGGGTGAGCAACCTGGACTCCCCCGTATTCACCCTCAGAGGGCTCTCCCAGGTGACCGCGGCGGCGCTCTTCGCGCGATACAGCCGCAGCCCCAAGAGCCTGCGGCGCCTCCTCCTGGACGAGTTCCTCAAGGGGGAGGAGGTCGCGGCGGAGCTCGCCGCCCCGGTTCGCGACGATGCGGGCAGGGCGCGGGCGGGGCGTCTCTTCGGGCATGTCATCGCCGAGTACGGGGACGATTCGGTCGCCCAGCTGGGCGGCATCCACCTGGCCTGCGAGCAGGTCAGCCAGCCGCTCGCCAAAGCGATCGAATGGGGCCGGCTCGCCGCCTACCTCGAGCAGTCCACCCGCTACATCCCCTACACCGACCTCCGCGACGGCCATTACCGCTATCACCGAGATCCGGCGCTGATGGGGTCGGCTCACGCCGGCACCTACCTCGCAGCCATGGACGGGCTCTTCGACGCCTATGTCGAGATGCTCCCCCTGCTGCGCGCGCATCTCGGTCAGACCCTCCCCGCGGAGGCCGACCCCAAGGCGCGCGAGCGGGCGATCCGGGCGCTGGCCCTCGACCTCCTCCGCGGGCTGCTGCCCGCGGGCACGGTGAGCAACCTCGGGGTGTACGCATCGCCCCAGGCCCTGGAGCAGCTGGTGATGCGCCTCCGCGCTCACGCGCTCCCCGAGGCCCGCGCCTATGCCGAGCTGATCGACCGCGAGCTACAGGCGACCATCCCCGAGATGGTGACCCGGCTCGACCGCCCGGATCGGGGCGGGGTCTGGGTGGAGTACCTCCGCGAGACCGCGTTGGCCCTGGAGGCGGAGGGGGAGAGGCTGATCGGTCCCGGGAGGCTCCAGGAGAACCTTCCCGGCACCGAGCCTCCGCCGGCCGCGGTGGCATTGCTGCGCTGGGACCCCGACGGCGAGGAGCGGATCATGGCCGGCGCGCTGATGCCCCACACCTCCGCCGGCTTCGAGGAGGTGGTGGCCGCGGTGCATGCGCTCCCCGAGACCGAGAGGGATCGCCTCTTCGCCGCCGCTCTCGGCGTCAGGGGCAATCGGCGCCACCGGCCCGGGAGGGGCTTCGAGCACACCGACTACACATTCGAGCTGGTGTCGGACTTCGGGGCGTTCCGCGATCTGCAGCGCCACCGGATGCTGACCATCCAGTGGCAGGAGCTGACCCCCGCGCTGGGCTACGCGATCCCCGCGGAGGTGGTCGCGGCGGGGCTGGACGGTCGCTGGCGCCAGGCCGTGGAGCGCGCCGAGACGGCGTGGGCGGAGATCCGCGCCGACCTGCCCGAGCAGGCCCAGTACCTGGTCACCCTGGCCCACCGGGTCCGCTACGTGATCAAGCTCAACGCCCGGGAGGCGCTCCATCTCATCGAGCTGCGCACCTCGCCCCAGGGGCATCCGAGCTACCGCCGGATCTGCCAGGAGATGCGCCACCAGATCGAGATCGTGGCCGGCCATCATCGGGTCGCCCGGACGATGAGCTTCGCCGGGCGGGAGGACGTCCACCTGCCGCGCTATGCGGCTGAGGCGGGCCGGGGCGACTGATCGGATTGCGCCGTCCCGGCTGTTTGTAGGGTCCAACGGCCCGGGGGCATTCAGGTCCGAAGGCCATCTGCCGCCCGGCGGTGTCGTATGATTCCTGTCAAACCACCGCCGGAGGGCGGGGCAGCCGACCTCAGAGGGACCCAGCAATGATCAGCGTCTCTGAAGCAGCCGTCGGGCAGCTCAAGGAGCTCATTCCCCAGGAGCCCAAGGCGAAGGTCGGCCTGCGCGTCTTCATCCAGTCGGGCGGCTGCAGCGGCTTCTCGTACGGAATGGGCCTGGATGACAACCCGCCCCGCGAGGACGACGAGGTCGTCACCGTCAGCGGGCTCAACGTCTACATCGACGAGTACTCCGCCCAGTACCTGGACGGGGCCGAGATCGACTACGTCGACGCCCTCATGGGTGGCGGCTTCACGATCCACAACCCCAACGCGGTCCGGACCTGCGGCTGCGGCCACAGCTTCCAGACCGCCGACGGAGCCGGCGAGGCCCGCGCCTGCGGGCACTGAGCCCACCTCGCCGGCTCC
>Ga0181520_10001923_pt1 | contig 40640 bp, 29 predicted proteins | sample PEATcosm2014_Bin_29_FD_132451 | JGI IMG/M metagenome (GOLD analysis project Ga0181520, IMG submission 132451) | Peatland microbial communities from MTU Mesocosm Facility, Houghton, MI, USA - PEATcosm2014_Bin02_30_metaG | ecosystem: Environmental > Terrestrial > Soil > Wetlands > Peat | place... | reverse complement strand
GACGTGGGCTTCTACACCGAGTACAACCACTTTATCCAGCGCCTGGTAGAGACCGGTATGGTTCAACCGCAACCCGACCTGCCCGGCCCCACCCCGCTGCACGCCGCCGAGCGCGCCCTCTGGCAATGGTCCCTCGAACACAACCACTAATCCGGTTTTCTCACCCAACGCTGTCCCCTTTCTTGGGGTCGTGCTGCCCCCCCCCCCGGCGCGGCCCCTCTTTTCCTTTCCACGCTTGCCTTCATCGATCAATTAAAATCGGGTTCGTGACGAACTCATTTGAAATCGGTCCTGTCCAGGTCGGCTCCGGCCGACTCTTCCTCATTGCCGGTCCTTGCGTGATTGAGAGCGAAGCCCACGTCCGCACCATGGCGGAGGGCATCCAGCGCATCACCTCCGACCTCGGCATTCCGTACATCTTCAAAGCCAGCTTTGACAAAGCTAACCGCACCAGCGTGCACAGCTTTCGCGGCCCGGGGCTGAAGGAAGGCACGCGCATCCTGCGCCGCCTGGCCGAGGATACCGGTCTGCCCGTGCTCACCGACGTACACACACCCGAGCAGTGCGCACCAGCCGCTGAAGCCGTGGACGTGCTGCAGATTCCCGCCTTCCTCTGCCGCCAGACCGATCTGCTGGTGGCCGCGGGCATGACCGGACGCGCCGTCAACATCAAGAAGGGCCAGTTTGTAACGCCCGCCGATATGATCCACCCGGTCGAAAAGGTTCGCTCCACCGGCAACCAGCGCATCTTCCTCACCGAGCGTGGAGCCAGCTTTGGCTACAACAATCTGGTGGTGGACTTCCGTTCGCTGCCTACCATGCGCGCCCTGGCTCCGGTAGTCTTTGACGGAACGCACTCCGTACAGCAGCCCTCGGCCGCGGGCGGCGTCTCCGGCGGCCAGCCGGAGTTCATTCCGGTGCTGACGCGGGCAGCGGTGGCCAGCGGCCTGGACGGGATCTTCCTTGAGGTGCACGACAATCCCGCCAAGGCACTCTCTGACGGCGCCAACTCACTGGCTCTGCACCAACTGAAGCCGCTGCTGGAACAGCTGCTGCTGATCCACTCGGTGGTGACGCGGTAGGCTGAAGCCCCGTTTCCCCTTCCCGTCTTTCCCAAGCCCGGAATGGGAAAGGTCCAGAGCGGGAATTTTTTCTTAGCTTCCGTAAAGAATCTGCCCAGGTTCGGAACACCTGAAACCACACCAAGGTTAAGCTCGGCTCATGATGGCCTTTGAGCAGGGTGGACCTAACGATCAAAACCAGTCGCGCTCTTCCTTGAGCGGTTGGGCGACGCCGATGACTCCCACCTCCCAGCAGCCCCCGGTTCGCCCCGCTGCCAACGTGGATGAGCTCTTCTCCCACGCCTTCAGCCTGCAGCAGAGTGGACGTCTGCCGGAGGCCGCGCAGGTTTATGAGCAGATCCTCAAGATTGAACCCAACCATGCCGACAGCCTCCACCTGCTGGGCATGATTTTGTGGTCGGCGCACCGCCCCGATGCAGCCAAGCAGCTGATCTGCCGCGCCATTGAACTCAATAGGCAGTCTGCGCCCTATTATTCGAACCTGGGCACCATTTTGCAGGCTGAAGGCCACCTGCTGGAAGCGGCCAACTGCTATCGCCGCGCCCTGGTCTTTGACCCCAATCTGGCGGAGGTTCACCTGAACCTGGGCCTGCTGGAGCAGATCGAGGGCAAGCTCGACGAGGCCATCGCGGAGTTTGAGCGGGCCGCGGAGCTGAAGCCGCTACTGGCCGAGGCGTGGTCCAACCTGGGCAACGCGTTCCAGGCCAAGGGCAAAACCGCGCAGGCCGAGGCCAACTTCCGCAAGGCCGTCAAGCTGAAGCCCGCCTTTCCCGAGGCTTGGTACAACCTGGGCAACATTCTGCAGGATCAGGACCACCTGGAGGAGGCAGCCGAGGTCTACATCCGCGCCGTCACCCTGAAGCCGGGTCTGGAGCAGGCCTGGTCCAACCTGGGCAACCTGCGCCTGAAGCAGCGGCGACTGGACGAGGCAGAGGCCTGCCAGCGCCGCTCCATCGAACTCAATCCGGATTCCGCCGAAGCCCACTACAACCTGGGCAATGCGCTGGCCGAGCAGAAAAAGGACGAGGCCGCGGCAGCGGAGTTTGAAGAGGCTCTGCGCCTCAATCCCCACTTGACCAAGGCGCGCAACAATCTGGGCAGCACCTATCGCACCCTGGAGCAGCCGGAAAAGGCGGTGGAGCAGTTTGCGCTGATCCCCAAGGGCGATCCAGAGTTTGCCGGCGCCTACAACAACATGGGGCTGGCCCTGCTGGCGCTGGGCCGTCATGACGATGCCCAGGCCGCCATCCGCGAGACTCTGGCGCTGGAGCCGGAGCTGGCCGAGGCCTGGTGCAACCTGGGCGTCACCTTCCACGCGCAGAACCGGCTCACGGAGGCTCTGGAGTGCTACCACAAGGCCCAGCAACTCAAACCCGAGCTCAGCCGCGTGCGCATGAACATCGGGCTCATTGAGCTGGTCCGGGGCGATTTTGAAAACGGTTGGAAGAACTACGAGTGGCGTTGGGAGAATGCGCCGCTGGTGGACCGCGGCTTCCCGCAGCCGCAGTGGCGCGGTGAGCCGCTGAACGGCGCGCGCATCCTGATCCACTCCGAACAGGGCTATGGCGACACGCTGCAGTTCTGCCGCTACCTTCCCATGGTGGCCGCGGCCGGCGGCACCGTGATCTTTGAAACCCAGGACCGCGTGGTCCGGCTCTCGAAAGAGCTCGAAGGCGTGGCAGAGGTGGTGCCCATGGGCAGCACTCTGCCGGAGTTCGACTGGCACTGCCCCCTGCTCAGCCTGCCCACGGCCTTTGGCACCCTGATGGACAAATTGCCCTCCACAACGCCCTATCTCCACGCCCCTGCGGCTGCGCGGCGCAAGATGGCCACATCGGTCCACTGGCCTTCGGAGAAGCTGAAGGTGGGGCTGCTGTGGGCCGGCAATCCGTCGTTCCTGCATGACCGCTTCCGCTTCCGCTCCGTCCCGCTGGAGCAGTTTGCGCCCCTGTTCGGGGTGGGGAATGTGCAGTTCTACTCGCTGCAGATGGGGCCGGAGATGCGCCAACTGCTGACCGCTCCGGGCCCGTTGATCGACCTTGCCCCGCTGACCGACGATATGGCCGACACGGCCGCCGCCATTGAGCGGATGGATCTGGTCATCTCCGTCGACACGTCGGTGGCGCACCTGGCCGGCGGGCTCAACAAGCCCACCTGGGTGCTGATCCCCAACTGCCCGGACTGGCGCTGGCTGCTGGACCGCGAAGATACCCCCTGGTACCCCACCATGCGCCTCTTCCGCCAGTCGGAGCCGGGCAACTGGACCCCGGTGATCGAACGGTTGCGCGGGGAGCTGGAAATGCGGGCGGTGGTGTGCCGCGTCTGAGGCACCTGCGGTGCGGCCAGCGGCTGCGCGATGTGGAAGAGACAGAACGGACGCACAAGACACACGGCAATCCAGCAGAGGCACGGCGCGAGCCGTGCCCTTTTCTGTTGCGCCTTTGTGGTACGCCTGGACAGGCTGCGGAAAAACTCGGAATTTCATGCTGAAGCCCAATTAGCATGCCGCAGGGACTGAATCCCATCCTTTATTTTGTGCTATTTGCGGCACGACTGAAGTCGTGCCCTGATACAAAGCCCGACTCGCACAGAGTTTTCCGCTGGCTCAGAAGCCGTGCCCTGAAAGGGCACCCACCGTGCAAGTAGCCCAGCACGGAGCCGCGCGACGTGCTGGGAACCAAGGCAAGACGACGGATACGCCCTGACAGGGCGCGGTGCGGCTCCTCCGAAGATTTTCTGTTTTTCAGTGGTTCATTCGCGGTACGATTCGGTCCACCATGCCACACAGCTTCTGCTCTTCTCTCTATCACTGCGTCTTTTCAACCAAAGAGCGCCGTCCTCTGATCGTCTCTGATCTCCAACCGCGTCTGTGGAACTTCATTGGCGGCGTAGCCCGAGAACGGGGCTGTAAATCTCTGATCGTTGGCGGCATGCCGGATCACGTCCACATCCTGCTCTCGCTGCCATCAACGATTGCGGTGGCCGATGCCATGCGCGAGATCAAGCATGGCTCGTCGCTCTGGATGCACGAAATGATTCAGAGTCCGCATTTCGCCTGGCAGGAGGGATACGGCGCGTTTTCGATTGGCTGGAAGCAGCTGGAGGCAACCGTAGCCTACATTGAGCAACAGACCGAACATCACAAGAAGCGGGATTTTCAGGAGGAGTTTCTGGCTATGTTGAAAATGCATCAGATCGAGTGCGATTCCCGTTATATTTTTGGCTAGAGCGCACAGCGGCATTATATGCAGCCACCTGTGATGGGGCCAGCGTTATTGCCTGGGCCGCACAGCGCCCTTTCAGTGCGCGGGCTCGTGGAGGGGGCGCATTCCCAGCACGTCGCGCGGCTCCGTGCTGGGCTATTCGCACGGTGCCCCCAAGGGGCACATGGTACGCAGGTGGTGCGGAATTCCCTCCAGCCTCTTCCCACAGAGAGCGCAGTGATGGGCTGACCCCAACCGCAGGCGCCTCCGTTTCCCCATGATGCGTCCAACAGACGCCGCAAAGCGAGTTGGCCCCACCGCAGGTGCTGGTGCGATACACTGGGCGGGCAAGGAGATTGAGCTGAAAACCATGTATATCCCTCAGGTTGAGCTGCTTCCTTCCATTCTTTCCGCTGACTTTGCCCACCTGGCCGACGACGTGGCCGCGGCCGAGCGCGGCGGCGGTACGGTTGTCCATGTGGACGTGATGGATGGCCATTTTGTGCCCAACATCACGCTGGGCCCCGTAGTGGTCAAGAGTCTGCGCAAGGCGACAAAACTGCCGCTGGACTGCCATCTGATGATCCAGAACCCCAACGACTACATTGCGGCCTTTGCCGAGGCGGGAGCGGACTGGATCAGCGTCCACGTGGAGGCCTGCCCGCATTTGCACCGTTCGCTGGAGCTGATTGCCAGCCACGGCGCCAAGCCCGGCGTGGTGCTGAACCCGGCCACATCCATTGAAACCCTGCGCTATGTGCTGCCTATGGTGCACCATGTGCTGGTGATGAGCGTGAATCCGGGCTTTGGAGGGCAGAAGTTTATCCCTTTTTCGCTGGAAAAGATCCGGGGACTGGCAAAACTGCGCACTGAGCTGGGCCTGAACTATAGAATCGAGGTGGACGGGGGCGTGGCTCACGATACCATAGCTGCCATCGTCCAAGCAGGAGCGGAGTTGTTGGTGGCCGGTAATGCGGTCTTCGGTGGTGGGCGGGCCGAAGAGAATGCGCGGTCGCTCCTGACTGCGGCTCGCGCCGCGGCTGACCAGATGTACGCCTGACAGGATAGAATTTTGTTCATGTGAACCGGAGCCGGAACTTCAGCCTGCTCTGGCGCTAACGAGGTGGTATGAACGGGTTGTCGAAGAAGATCGCCGTTGCGGCGTTGGCCGCTCTGCTCTTGGGTGCGGTTGCGGCCGAAGCCAAGGACAAGAAGCCAAAACACAAGAAAAACGAGGATCTGAGCGCCAATCCGCTCGGCAACCTGCAGTCCAAGCAGCCCGACAAGGAGCTCTACGACAAGGCCATGATCGCCTTGAAGAAGGGCCGCTTTGACGTGGCCCGGCTGGACTTGCAGACCCTACTCTCCACCTACCCGGACTCCGAGTACCGCATGCGCGCCAAGCTCTCGGTGGGCGACACCTGGTTCAGGGAAGGCGGCTCGGCTGCCCTCACCCAGGCCGAGGCCGAGTACCAGGACTTCATCACCTTCTTCCCTGATGCCCCAGAGGCCGCGGAAGCCAAGATGAAGGTGGCCGACATCTACTACCAGCAGATGGAAAAGCCGGATCGCGACTTCAACAACGCCCAGAACGCCGAAAAGCACTACCGGGAGATGATCAACATGTTCCCGGATTCGGCCCTGATCCCGCGCGCCAAGCAGAAGCTGCGCGACGTGCAGGAGGTTCTGGCCGAGCGTGAGACCTCCATTGGCCTCTACTACGGCAGCCGCGAGAACTTCATTGCCTCGATCGCCCGCTTGCAGACGGTTGTGGACACCTATCCGCTCTACTCCAAGAGCGATCTGGCCTTGCTCGGCATTGGCGACGCCTACGCCGGCCAGGCCCACAACGTGCTGGTGGTACCGAACCTGCAGCCGGCCATCAAAGAGCGTTTGGCCGCCATGTATCAGGATCGCGCCGCCGCTGCTTACACCCGTGTGATTGTCCGCCACCCCATGGCCCCGCACGTGGAAGACGCGCGTGACCGCCTGGTGGCCATGAACCGCCCCATCCCCGAGCCCACCCAGGCCGCCATTGCCGAGAGTGAAGCCGAGGAAGGCAGCCGTCGTCCGCTGCACTTCACGGAGCGCACCTTTGGGCTCATCAAGCGCGGTCCCACGGTGGTTGAGGCCGTCCACGTAGGTGAACCCAGCCTGGCCGATCCCAAGCGCATTCTGGCGCCTGAGGTGACCAAGCAGAATCTGGCCCTGTTCCAGGAAGCCTACAACGCCGGCCGGCCCGTGCTGCCCGGCGCGGCCGTAACGCCCACCGCCCCCAATGAGCCGCCCCGCTCTGACCAGCCCTCGCAGGCGCCTCTGCAGCTGACGCCGCCTGAGGGCGGTACCGGTGTGGGCGTGTCCATTGTCGGTGCTCCGGCTGCTGACCCCAACGCCGTCGTCAAGCCGGTGGGCAACAACAACGCCGCCCTGCCCGCTGCGGAGAAGCCCGCGGTTGCGCCCATCCAGACCAACGACATCGGCAAGCCCGGCTCCATCCCCGTGGCCCCGCCGCAGGCTGACAACGGCAAGAAGAAGAAGAAGGCCCCCGCCGTTGACCAGAGCGACGAGTCCTCCAGCAAGAAGAAGAAGAAAAAGGGTCTGGACAAGCTGAACCCCTTCTAGACTGCACCTATTCTGAAATGCAGAAAGGCCGCATCCCACTGGATGCGGCCTTTCTGCATTTGCTATGATGAGGCCACCCTTTTCAGGAGAGTTCGATGCGGTGTACGTTCTCCGCCCTGCTGGTCAGCTTCTATGCGTGTGTCCTGGTGATGGCTCAGGACGCCCAGCGCGGGCCTGACAACACCTCGCCAGGCCATATTCCGGGCGTCACCGTGTTGCCCATTCCCGGCAGAGCCTTTTCCGGAATGGTGTAGACCTGAAGTTCATGGGTGTCCCACCCATTTCCCCAAGAAACGCGGAAATGGATGGGGTACGGAAGTCTAGAGCAAAAGCGAAAATGCGCTAGACTCACAAGGAAACCATGCGTCCTCGCTCCAGCCTGCTTTCGCTCTTACTTGTTGTGGCCACAGTGGCCGCGGGTCTTGTGCTGCGCTTTGCACCGTTGGGATTACCGCCTGCGGTGGTCAAGTATGGCGGCTCCGCGCTCTGGGCGCTGATGCTCTACTGGGTCGTCTCCACCTTGCAGCCGTGGTGGCATCTGCGCAGCCTCATCCTGATCACCGGATTGCTAGCTACGGCGGTAGAGTTCTTCAAGCTGGTCCACACGCCCGCGTTGGACACCTTCCGCCTGACGCTGCCCGGGATTCTGCTGCTAGGGCGCGTCTTCTCCGCGGGGGACATTGCAGCGTACTGGCTGGCCATTCTGCTGGGGGCGTTTATCGACCAAAGACTGCGGCCGATGGCAAATCGGTAGCACCTGCGGTGCGGCAGACGCGCCTTCGGCGCAGGGCACGCAGCAGAGGCTCTACCCTTTCGCGCACAGTCGCCTGCCGCAGCGCAGGTGACTGTGCGCACGGCCCAAGCACGCAAGGCGCGAAGCGCAGGTACCCGCTGCATGCAATGCCCGCACCGAAGGTGCCTTCTGATAACCTTAAGGGTGGTCCCTTGGCGCGGAAAGCCGCTGTTTTGTGCGTGATTTCCGCCTATTCTGCAGGGATCGACCCTGGAAAAACATGCCGCACGAATTGCCAAAAGCTTACGATCCCACCGCGATTGAAGACCACTGGGCCGAGTACTGGGTCCGCGAGCAGTTGTTTGCCCAACCCACCCCAGCCCCGGGCGCCAGTACGACCTCTGGCGGCGAAGCCGCGGAAGGCCTGGACGGCCAGTCCTCCTATACCATTCTGCTGCCACCGCCCAACGTGACCGGCCGCCTGCACATGGGCCACATGCTGAACCAGGCGGAGATGGACATCCTGACCCGCTGGCAGCGCATGAGCGGCAAGAAGGCGCTGTGGCTGCCCGGCACCGACCACGCCGGCATTGCCACCCAGATGATGGTGGAGCGGCAACTGGCCGCCGAAGGCGGATCGCGCCAGCAGCTCGGCAGAGAAAAATTTGTCGACCGCGTCTGGGAGTGGCGGCACGAGTACGGCGGCGCCATCCTGGACCAGATGAAGCGCCTCGGCGCATCGGTGGACTGGAACCGCGAGTACTTCACCATGGACGAGCGGCTCTCCGTGGCCGTCCGCGAGGCCTTCGTGCGCCTCTACGACCAGGGACTCATCTATCGCGGCGCGTACATCGTGAACTGGTGCCCCCGCTGCCAGACCGCCATCAGCGATCTGGAAGTGGTACACGAGGAGCAGAAGGGTTTTCTCTGGGAGATCAAGTACCCGGTCACCGATGCCGATGGCCAGGAGACTGGCGAGTTTCTGACCGTGGCCACCACTCGGCCGGAGACCATGCTGGGCGATGTGGCCGTGGCCATTCACCCCGAGGACGAGCGCTACAAGCATCTGCACGGCAAGATGCTGCAACTGCCACTGGTCGCAAGAAAAATTCCCATCATTCTCGACGAATGGGTCTCGCTCGACTTTGGCACCGGCGCGGTAAAGGTGACCCCGGCACATGACCCGAACGATTTTGCGCTTGGAGAACGGCATCATCTTCCCTCCATCAACATCATGGACGACCGCGCCCACATCAACGCCGAGGGCGGACCCTACGCGGGCCTCGAACGTTACGAAGCGCGCAAAAAGGTCGTCGAAGATCTGGAAGCACTTGGGCTGTTAGGCGCCATCAAGGACCACACCAACAACGTGGGCCATTGCGACCGCTGCAAGACCACCGTTGAGCCGCGGCTTTCCACGCAGTGGTTTATTGCCGTGAACAAGTCGCCGAAGGGCGGCGGCCCATCGATTGCCGAGCAGGCGCGCAAGGTTGTTGAGCCCGACGCCCACGGCAAGAAGGCCATCACCTTTACGCCGGAGATGTACGAGAAGACCTATCTGGGCTGGATGGAGAACATCCACGACTGGTGCATCTCGCGGCAGCTCTGGTGGGGCCACCGCTTGCCCGCGTGGCATTGCGCCGACTGCCACAAGATCACCGTGGCCAAGGTCGATCCCACCGCGTGCCAGCACTGCGGCTCGACAAAGATCACGCAAGAAACCGATGTTCTGGACACCTGGTTTTCTTCTGGCCTGCTCCCCGTCTCCGTCTTTGGCTGGCCGAATTTTGGCCAATCCAACACTCCGGGTGCCTCTAGTCCCTCGCATTTGGGGACCAGGGAGGGCAATGAAGGGTACGCGGACTTCAACGCCTTCTATCCCACCAGCGTCCTGGTCACCGGTTTTGACATTCTCTTCTTCTGGGTTGCGCGCATGATCATGCTCGGCTGCTGGGCTGCGGCCGATGTGCCCATGCCCGACGGGAGCTCACGCTCTCTTGCGGACTCGGTTCCGTTTCGAGAGGTCTATATCCACGCTCTGGTCCGCGATGCGAACAGAGAAAAAATGTCGAAGACCAAGGGCAACGTCCTTGACCCCATCGAGATCGTCAAGCAGTACGGAACGGATGCCGTCCGTTTCACGCTGGCTTCCATGGCCTCACCCGGCACCGACATCGCCTTCAACGTGGCCCGTACCGAGGGCTATCGCGCCTTTGCCAACAAGATCTGGAACGCCGCGCGCTTCCTGTTCATGAACGTGGACCGGGCCGCGGAGATCGGTATTTTTTTTGAACCAAACGAACTCGGTGATATGCCGACCGCAGGTCAAAACGCGCCGCTTGAAGCGCGCTGGATTGTGGCTGAGCTGAACGCCACCGCTGCCACGGTTAACAAGGAACTCGAGAACTACCGCTACGACAACGCCGCCAACGCCATTTACCAGTTCTTCTGGGGCGGCTTCTGCGATTGGTATCTTGAGATCGTCAAGCTGCGGCTGGACTTTTCTGAAACCGCCGACAAGCAAGCCACCAAGGCCGCACTCACCACGCTGGTGCAGGTCTTTGAAGCTTCGCTCCGCATGTTGTCGCCCTTCATGCCCTTCCTCACTGAAGAGATCTGGCATGCGCTGTACGACGGCAATCCGCCGGCCAAGTCCATCGCGCTGACGGCCTATCCCAAAGCAGACAAGAACTCCGAGTCGATGCTCGCTTCACTCTCTATCTGCAAATCCATGCAGGCCGTCCAGCTTGCCATTATCGGAATTCGAACTCGCAGAAAGGAAATAGGTGCCGAAGAGAAGGCTTTCTTGAATGTCAAGATTGCTTCCACTGAAGCATATCCTGACATTCTGCGAGCAAACAAACAGATCATCAAGAAACTAGCCCGCGTGAACGAGCTAGACATAGTCTCCTTTACTGACCGAAATGGTGGTGGACGCTACGAGCATTTGGCATGGCAGGCATACCAGTACCTTGACGTTTTTGTCGAATACGAGAAACAAATCGACGTAGCCGCTGAAACCGAGCGCCTCACGCGCGACATTGCCAAGTACGAAAAGGGTGTGGCCGCGGCCGCACGGCAATTGACCAACGAAGCGTTCCTTGCCAAGGCCCCCGCGCAGGTGGTGGAAGGCTTGAAGAAGCAGGAAGCGGAAACTCGTCTGTTGCTCGACAAGGCGCAGGCCGCGCTGGCGGCTTTGCCCAAGGCGTAGGCGCGGATGGCTTCGATCCCTGGTCCCCAAATGCGAGGGACCAGGGGCACCCGCCGAAACACTAGCTTTCAGCTTTTAGCTCCCAGCTTCTGGCTTCTGGTTTCGGTTTGTTCTTTCGGAGCTAGAGGCTAAGAGCTAGCAGCTAGAAGCTGTTTCCAAAGGGAACCCCATGGACTGGAAGACAACACGTATTGAAGCTTTGCTGGAGCAGGCGCTGATTGAAGATCGCGCCACCAGCGACTGGACCACGAACCTGACCATCGGTCCCGAACTGCGCGCCACCGCGTCTATCATCGCGCGGCAGGAGCTGGTGGTCTGCGGCCTGGGCGCAATTCCGCGCTTCTTTGAAATCTTCGCGCAACTCGATCCGCGCCCCGCCTCGCACCGCCGCTATGAAGTCGTCAGCCATCCGGAGATCTTTGATGGCGTGCGCGTGCACGAGGGCCAGGTGCTGGCCGTCATCCGCCACAACGCACGCACACTGTTGAGCTGTGAGCGCGTGATCCTGAACCTGATGCAGCACCTGAGCGGCATTGCCACCGCCACGCGCCGTTATGTGGACGCCATCGACGGCACCGGCACCCGCGTGCTGGATACCCGCAAGACCATTCCAGGCTTGCGCATTCTGGAAAAATACGCGGTGCTTTCGGGCGGTGGAACCAATCATCGCATCGATCTGGCCAGCGGCATTCTCATCAAGAACAACCACATCGCGCTGGGTGGCGGCGTGGCCACCGCGGTGAAGAACGCCCTGGAGAAGCGCAAGAAGGGCCAACGCGTGCAGGTGGAAGTGCGCACGCCCATCGAACTCGAGGACGCGCTCGAGAACGGCGCGGAGGCCATCCTGCTGGACAACATGACGCCTGCCCAGGCGGCCGCGTCGGTTGTGCAGATCAAGGCTTTCCTGGCTGCCAATCCTGGCCGCACCATTCCCACCGAAGCCTCCGGCGGCATCAAGCTCGAAAACATCCGCAGCTATGCCGAAACCGGCGTGGACTTTATCAGCGTGGGCGCGCTCACCCACTCCTCCTCCGCGGCCGACATCTCCATGCGCATTACGGCGGAAGAGTAAGAGCAGCTTTTAGCCTCTAGCTGTCAGCTTTCAGCTAAAGGCTCTGGGCCGAAGCTTTGAGTAGAAGGTCAGATTTCAGTACGCAAAAGCTGACAGCTGAGAGCTGAAGGCTGAAAGCTGCCGGAGGCCCCATGTACAACTTGCCCGCGCTGGAAGCCGAGTTAGAAAACACCGCCTTTGCCGGGATGCTGCATTTTGTGGCGGAGACAGATTCCACCAGCGACGACGCCATGGCCGCGGCGCGCTCTGGCGCTCCTCACGGCAGTGTCTATTTGGCCGACGCGCAATCGGCCGGCAAAGGCCGTGGCGGGCACGCCTGGCAATCGGCCTCGGGCGAAGGCCTGTATGTGAGCGTGGTGCTGCGTCCTCAAGCGCCGCAAGCGCACTGGTCTCTGCTTCCGCTCTGCGCGGGGCTTGCTGCTATAGAAGCCATCCGCGACGTCACCGGCCTCACGCCCGACCTCCGCTGGCCCAACGACGTGCTCCTCGGCGAACGCAAGGTCTGCGGCATTCTCATGGAAGCGGGATCGGACGTCCGCAGTCAGCCGTTTGCCGTGGTCGGCATCGGCATCAACGTGCACCAGCGCGGCTTCAGCGGCGAGTTGGCCACGCCGGCCACCTCGCTCGATCTTGAAACCGGCGGTACCACCAGCCGCCAAACCTTGCTCCTCCGCCTGCTAGAATCCTTGCAGCAGCAGACCGCGAGCCTGGCCGATGAGGCCGCGCCGCAACGCATTTTGGCTGCGCTGGAAGCCGCTTCCACATGGGTGCGCGGTCGCCGCGTGGAAGTGCATGGACCGCAGGCCTCGGTCGGCCTGACGGATGGATTGGATCAACACGGGTTCCTGCGCGTGCAAACTGCCACAGGAATCGTCACCGTGCAAACCGGCGGCATCCGCGCCGCACACATGGATTAAGTACGATGCTGCTAGCTCTCGATGTCGGCAACACCAACACGGTTCTCGGCCTCTACAAACTCGACGGCGACAAGCCCGAGCTGGCCGTCAACTGGCGCATCTCTACCCACCGCGCGCAAACCGTGGACGAGTACGGCGTCTTCTTCGTCAAGCTGTTTGAGATGAAGGGCCTCACTCCCAGCCAGGTTACGCACATCATCATTGCCTCCGTGGTGCCTCCGGTTGAAACCACGCTGCGCCAGGTGTGCGAGGAGTACTTTCACCTGGAGCCCATGTTTGTGGAACCCGGCATCAAAACCGGCATGCCCATGCTCATCGACAACCCCACCGAACTGGGCGCCGATCGCCTCTGCGATTCCGTTGCCGCCTTTGAACTCTACGGCGGGCCCTGCATCGTGGTGGACTTCGGCACGGCAACAAAGTTCGAAGTGATCTCCGCCAAAGGCGAGTACATGGGCGGCTGCATCTCGCCCGGCCTGGGGCTCAGCGCGGAGGCTCTGTTCTCACGCGCGGCCAAACTGAGCCGCGTGGATATCAAGCGCCCCGCCAAGGTCATCGCCACCAACACCGTGGGGCATCTACAAGCTGGGCTCTACTTCGGCTACATCGGATTGGTCGATGGCATTCTGGAGCGCATCATAGCCGAGTATGGTGAGAAGCCCCGCGTAGTGGCCACCGGCGGCCTGGCCCGGATGATCGCCGAGGACTCCAAGTACATTGAGGAGATCAACGAGATGCTCACCCTGGAAGGCCTGCGCATCCTCTTTGAACGCAATCGCAGCACACGCCCGCGGGGCCGCGCACACTAGCACCTGCGGTGCGGCCAACGGGCTTCGCCCCTGTGAGCGAGCCGTAGAGAAAGAACGCACGAAAGGTGGTCAACATGCGACACAGCGTTGCGATTCTCGTCTTGCTTTGTCAATTTGCATTTCCTGTTCGTGGATTTTGCAAACAAACGAAATCCGATGCAGGCAGGGCCACCGCTACCGTCGTGCGTGTAACACCCAACCCCGATGACCCAGACGATCGAATAGTTCTGATTGAGGTCGAAGTCGAAGGTTTCGGCTCGACGTTTTTCGTTCCTGACTGCAAAACCAGCCAAGGTGGAACCCACGAGTTTTGCCTAGCACGCTTGTTGCGTTCAGACGGCAAGAAATGGCACATAGCAAAACCCGTGTATGGTGTGGTGATGGGAATTGAAACCTCTGCTCCGTGGACTCCCATCGAGATAGTTCAATCGCATCCAACCAGATTTCGTTTCGCCTATTCGACGGCTATCTTCGGACTACGAGCAGGAGAGCCGTTACGAATCGCTTTTGACTCATGGGTCTCTCCCCATTCAATCCGCGATTGGAAGAAACGCAAAGTTCAGGTGACGTCAACGTTCAATAACCCAATTTCCCAATAGGTGTCCTTTCATTTTGCAGAACTATTTCAACTACTTTACGGAGATCGAAGAACGCTTTCAGCAGCGGCGTGGATCGCTGTTGCTGCTCTCCACGCTGGATTGGTCGCTGATTGAAACCTGGCGCGAAGCCGGCATTCCGCTTGCGGCCGTGCTGCGCGGCATTGACTCCGCGTTCGACAAATACGATGAGCGCCAAAAGCGCGGACGCCAGCGCAAGGTGAACGGCCTGGCATGGTGCGCGCAAGCGGTGCTGGATGCCGTGGAAGACTTGAAGGAAGCCGGCACCGGCTCGGTGCAGCCGGAGAACGCGACAACCGAGACCCGCGATTCTGGCTTTGAGCATGAGCGTGTAGCCGCGCATCTTGAGGCTGCCGCTACGGCGCTGGATGCCGCCACGGTAGCTCCCGATGCCACACAGGCCACCGCCGCGCGCTTGCGCCAGTTGGCCCAGGAGGCGCGCAGCAATGCCGCGCTCGATCTGGAATCGCTGGAGCGCTCGCTCACCGTGCTCGAAGAGAAGTTATTCGCCTCACTTACCGCCGCCGCGCCGGAGGAGTTACTGGTGGGCTTGAAGGAACACGCCGCCAAGGAACTCGCTCCCTATCGCAGCCGCATGGGCGCCGTGCAAATGCGCCAGGTGGAGCAACAATTCACCCACAAACAACTACTCGCGCATTACGATCTGCCGCGACTTAGCCTGTTCTACATGAGCCAACAATGAAGAATCGCAAAGCACCCTCCGCAGCCCCGCGCAACACACGACAGAACGCGTCGAAGCCCGCACGGCAAACCATGCAGCAGCCCGCACCTGCGGCCACATTGGTGGTCACGCCCGTGGAAGATGTCATCACTGTGCACCCGGTAACTCCCGCGCAGTTAGTTACGATTGACAAGCCCATCTACGGTGGCTCCTTCCTTGCTCGGCTCAATGGCAAGGCGATGTTTGTTCCCCTCGCGCTTGCGGGCGAACAAGTCCGTGTGCAAATTGCGGAACATAAGCGCGGTTACGCCACGGCGGAGATTGAGGAGATTGTGGTCGCATCTCCGGAACGGATTGCTCCTGCCTGCGCGCACTTTGGCGCATGTGGCGGATGTAACTATCAGCACACCGGCGACGCGGAGCAACTGCGCATCAAAGAGAGCATCCTGCGCGAGACCCTGCAGCGTGCGGGTGTGGAAGCGCCTGCCGAGATCGATATCCTCTCCGCCGAGCCCTGGGCTTATCGCAACCGCATCCGTCTGGCGGTGGACGCACAGGGACGCATGGGCTATCGCAGCCGCGGCTCGCATGCGCTGATTGCGCTGGATCAGTGCCCGATTGCCATGCCGGCCTTGATCGAGGCCGCGCGTGCCGCCGAGCCGTTGCTCCTCTCCGGCGCAAGCGGTTTGCATCCGAACGAGATCGCGCTGTTTGCCAACCACGACGGCTCGGAGATGCTGATGAGCGTGATCGTGCGCAGCGCATCGCGTGCGCCCTTTGAGAGCTTTGCGCAGGCGTTGCAGCAGCGCGTTCCGGCACTGCAAGGAGCCGAGCTGGTGGTCGAGTTCCCCCAGCAGGGACGCAAGCCTGCACTCTTCCCGGAGACCGTTGCACTCTGGGGCAAGCGCTCCATTCACTACACGGCCGCGGGCCACAGTTATCGCGTGGATGTAGGCGCATTCTTCCAGGTCAATCGCTGGTTGGTGGATGCGCTGGTGGAGCGCGTCACGGCTGGAGCCAAGGGCAAGCTGGCGTGGGATCTGTTTGCGGGCGTGGGCTTGTTTGCGCGCGTGCTGACGGAGAGCTTTGAGCGCGTGGTGGCGGTGGAGTCCGCGCCAACCTCATCCGATGCGCTGGCTTCCAATCTGCACGCCACCACGGGCAAGGCGTTGCTGGCTTCAACAGCCGATTATCTGCAGCGCGCGCCGGCCACGGAGAAGCCCGATCTGATTGTTGTGGACCCGCCGCGCGCCGGGCTTGGTCCGGAAGTTACCGCCGCGCTCAGTCGCATTGCCGCGCCCAGCCTGGTCTACGTCTCCTGCGATCCAGCAACCCTCGGCCGCGACTTGAAGGAGCTGCTCAGCTCCGGCTATCAGATCGAAAAGATGGCCATGGTGGACCTGTTTCCGCAAACTTTCCATCTGGAAACAGTGGTCCATTTGCGCAACTCCTGATACGCTGAGAGCGATTCTTTCGATGGTGTAGAGTACAGCATGGCCCAGTGGCCGACGCTCCAGGTTGCTGCTGAGACCGGCTAGGTTCAGTTAGGCAGAAAGTGACTCTACACCTACTGGCGAAATGCTTGAACGGCCCAAGTGGTTTTTCGTTTTGCATGCGATGCGAAACCTCAGAGCCATCTTCGAACCGCGCCGAGCGGAGCCTGCTGCTCCTTTTGACGCCGCCCCACGCGGAACCATCCCGCTCTTCCGCGCAGCCTGTCTCTTCGCTGCGGGCATTGTGCTCACCCACTGGGTCCTGCTTACCCCCAGCTTTGTACTACTAGCGATCGCAGCCATGGCGGCGTTGTGCCTGCTGGCAGCTTTTCGCGCTCAACGCATCGCCTGGTTGCCGCTGGCGCTGCTGTGGTTCCTGCTGGGCGCGTGGTGCGCCTCGATGGAACCGCAGCCTGCTCCTTCACCCACGCTCAAGCCGCTTGCCAACGGCCTGCTGCGCACCGTGGAAGGCACGGTAGCGGACGCCTCGCCGGTGCGCACCGAGCTGGACGAACAGGTGCACGAGGACGAGCAGAGCCGTGAGCCCGCACTCCCGCAGCAGCCCATGCAGCGGCTTGACATCGACCTTGCCACCGTTGAGCTGGTCAACGATAACGAGGACCGGCAAGTGCCCACCACAGGGCGCATCCGCGTCACCGTGCGCTGGCCGGAGGGCGAGCCTCGGGCCTTCCACTGTGGCGACAAGTTGCGTGCCGATCTGCGCCTGCTCCGCCAACCCGATTACCGCGATCCCGGCGCATGGAGCCGCACAAATTACCTACTCGATGAAGGCGTGACAGCCACCGCCACCGCGCCGGTTGACCAGATTGCGCGCCTCGGCTCCAGCAGCCGCTACAGTCCCGCTTGCCTGCTCAGCAACCTGCAGCACGGCTCCGCCACGCGCCTGCTGCTGCTGCCCGCGGCCATGCGCCGGCTGCCCAGTGCGCTGCGCATCTCCAACGACGACGCCATCATGCTCGCCGCCATGGTCACCGGCGATCGCACCTATCTGCGCCACTCCCTGCGCATCGGCTTTGAGCGCACCGGCTCCTTCCACATGCTGGTGGTCTCCGGCTTCCATCTGGCCGTTCTTGCCGCCTGCCTGCACTGGATCATGCGCCGCCTGCGCTTGCGGCGCGTGCCGGCCACCCTCGCCACCATCGTCGTATCGTTTGGCTATGCGCTCTTCACCGGCTTCGGCATCCCGGTGCAGCGCGCCTGCTGGATGGTCACGCTCTACATGCTCGGCCGTCTGGTCTACCGCGAGCGCAGCGCGATGAACGCGATGGGGATGGCCGCTCTGTGCTTGCTGGCCGCCAGCCCGCGCAGCCTGTTCGATGCCAGTTTGCAGATGACCCTGCTGGCGGTGCTGGCCATTGGCGGCATTGCCGTGCCATTGCTGGCGCACACCGTGCATCCCTATTGGCGCGCGGCGGAGGATCTGGAACTGCAAGCCATGGAACAAGGGCTGGAGCCGAAGGTCGCGCAATTCCGCATCCTTCTGCGCATGTTTGCGCAACGGCTGACAGCGGCAGGCAGCCGCTGGCTGGGCTGGCGGGCCATGCCCTGGACCGTGCGGTCTATCCTGCGTCTGGTGGAACTCTTCGTGGTCTCCGCCGTGGTGGAGCTGGCCATGACCATGCCCATGGCCATCTACTTCCACCGCATCACGCTCTACGCGCTGCCGGTGAACATGCTCATGCTGCCCTTGCTGTTTGTGCTGTTGCCAGCGGCGCTCATCACCCTGATCGTGCTGGCGGTGTGGCCGGCGGCCGCAGCTGTACCAGGGGCATGCACGGCGCTGGCATTGCACCTGGGCACGGGTCTGGTGCATCTCTTCGGCAGCATTCGCCTCGGCGACGTGCGCATGGGCGAGCCCCTCCTGGTGCAGCAGATTCTTTTCTACATATTGCTCGGCATCACCGTGCTAGCGGCGCGCCGTTCGCTGCTCCGCAAAGGTCGCGTCTTCCGATGGCTGGCGGTCTGCGCGGTAGCACTAGCCGCGGTGCTCAGCATTGTGCCGCGCCCGGTGGAGCATCCCCGCGACGGTCTGCTGGTAGAGGCCATCGACGTGGGCCAGGGCGACGCCATTCTGCTCATCACGCCCGAGGGCAAGTCCTTGCTGGTGGACGCTGGCGGCCCGGGCGGCGGGCCACGGCCAACGCAGGCCGATTTCGACATTGGCGAAGAAGTCGTTGCCCCCGCGCTGTGGGCCCGCGGCATTCGCCAGTTGGATGTGGTGGCCCTCAGCCACGCGCACTCTGACCACATGGGCGGCATGGCTGCCATCCTGCGCGACTTCCATCCGCGCGAGCTGTGGGTGGGCAACAATCCTCCGGTGGCCAGCTACCTGGCGCTGCTGGACGTGGCCGCCCATCTTCACATGCAAGTGCGCAGCCTGCATGCGGGGGACGAGCGGATGCTGGGCACGGACCGCGTTCGCGTTCTGGCCCCGCTGGTTGGCTACCAGCCCGGCAACGAGCCCACCAACAACGACTCGCTGGTACTGCAGGTCCTCAACGGCGGCACATCCGTGCTACTGGAGGGCGATGCGGAAGCGCCCGTCGAAGCGGCCATGCTGGCCGAGACCGATCTCCAGAGTTCCCTGCTGAAGGTGGGCCACCACGGCAGCAAAACCTCATCAACCCCTGCTTTTCTGGAACGCGTTCAACCCCAGGTGGCCGTCATCTCCTGCGGCCTGCACAATCACTACGGCCACCCCTCGTCCCAAACCCTGCTTGCGCTCCAGGCACACGACGTGCGCACCCTCAGCACCGATCTGGTGGGAGCCAGCTGCTTTGTGCTGGATGGCCACAGCGTGCGTGTGGACGCGGGCTGCGGGCCCAACTATTGATCCCGAAATTCAACAGTGGCATCTCATTCCCACCCATTCCCGCAAAAGACGCGGGAATAGATGGGGCACAGGAACAGTATCTAAGCCGGATACATAAGGCAATCCCGGCAGGCGCCATCGAGCATCGCGGCATCCGGCACTTCCAGCTTGGGTGGAAGGCATCTACGGCAAAAGAAACCGGCCGCATCGTGAAGACTGCGGCCGGCGGGTTGAGTCAAGGTTCGAGATTGGCTTTAGAAGGTAATCTTCATGGCCGCCTGCAGCACGCGGGGTCCGCCAACGCCGTTCACGTTGCCCACGCCCGAGCCCAGAGTGCCAGAGATTTTTCCAAGGTTGGAGCCAAGCGTCGCGTTCGGCAGGCCGAATGCGGGTGTGTTGGTCATGTTGAACGCATCAAAGCGCAACTCCATCTTCGACTCGTGATAGAGGGGGAAGCTCTTGAAGACCGACAGATTGTCCGAGAAGTAGGCCGGCCCGCGGAACTGGTTGCGCTGCGTATTGCCAAACGCGCACGCCACCTGGTTGGTCGACGAGTAGGCGGTGCAAGCTGGAGGAGCCGTAAACTGTGTCGGATCGAACCATGTGGTGTTGGCCGCCCTGCTAACGCTGTGGGTCACGTTGTAGGAGCCGGTCATGGTCACAGTCTGCGAAGTGCCCGAGGTGGCGCTGGTGGTTGTAAGCGAGAAAGGCAGGCCCGAAACCGCTGAGAGCACGGCCGAGAGCTTCCATCCGCCCACGGTGTAGGCACCGATGCCAGAGTTGAGCAGACGATGGCCCTTGCCGAACGGCAGTTCGTAGGTAATGGTCTGTTCAAAGTTCTTCTTGCGGTCAAAGTCCAGCACGCTGTAGTTGTGGCGCAAGGGGCCGGCAAAGAACAGCAAGCCGCCGTCCTGCGCGCCGGTCTGGTAGCCCTGCGCCTTGCCCCAGGTAAAGGCCGTCATCGAAGCAAAGCCATTGCTGAAGCGGCGAGTGAGCTGGGTTTGCAGCGACTCATAGTTGCTGGAGAAGCCCAGGAAGTATTGGGTAACGGAAGCGGTCTTGCCAAAGGCAGCGTTAAAAGGCTCGTAGGTGTTGCCCTGGCCATAAATGGAGGGGTAGTTGATGTTCTGCGCCAGATCGATGCGGGTGCCGTGGTTGGCAACATAGGCAATCTGCAGGGTTGTGTTCTTGGGCAGAGTCTGTTCAACCGCCACGTTCCACGACTCCACATACGCATTCTTGAAGTTGGTCGGGATCAGAAGGTTGCCCAACGGAAGGGTGCCATTGGCCAGGCTCTCGGTCAGTACGCCGCTCGAATTGAACGCTGGCGTCGGGGTTTGCGGAACGCCCGTCTGGTAGTTGGCCAGAAGGTAATTGGTCACGCCACCGCTGGTCGTCGGGTTCAGCGCCGGCCCGTAGTTCGCCGTGCTGTTGTAGTCGGTGCTGGTCTTGATCGGATAGTTGTAGGCATAGCTGTTATCCACAAAAGGAACATAGCTGACGCCAAAGCCGGCGCGGATGACGGTCTGCTCGGATGCACGGTACGACAATCCCAGGCGGGGAGCAAAATTCTTGTAGTCCGTCTGCATTCCGAGGTTGGATGGATTGCCGAATTCGCCGGCCATCACCAGCGAATTGTTGGTGGGATTGTAGTTGACAAAACCGCCTGCCTTGCGCGGCGTGGCCGGCGGGTAGAGCTCATAGCGCAGGCCCAGATCCAGGGTCAGTTTCCGCGTTGCCTGCCATTTGTCGGAGAGGAAGAAGAACAGCCAAGTCTCGCGGAAGCACGGGAAGGTGCTATTCGTGTCCTGTCCAACCTGATAGGGAACATCGAACAGTTCGCTGGCCACGTCGTTGGCCTGATTTGTAGCTACTTGGGTTGTTCCGGGAGGTCCGTACAACAGGCCGCCGCTGGGCACATACGTCGTCTTTTCGTTGAAGTAGAACTCGCCTGCGGCGGCATTGATATTGCCCTGCAGAAGGTCGTCGCGAACGCGGCGGACGTCAAAGCCTGCCTTCAAGGTGTGGTTGCCGCGAATCTTGGTCCAGTTGTTGGCAAAGTCGATGTTGGACTCGGCGCGCAGCCAGGGCAGCGACACCGAATAACCGATCAGCATGGACGAGAAGTTGCTCACCGAGAAGGCAGCTTGTCCGCTGGCCTGAGGAGTGTTATTCGTTCCATTGGGGCCATTGCCCGGAATGCCCAGGGTTGCGGCGTCGTTGGTTCCATAATCCGACTGCGTGGCGGAGTTGCGCAGATGGGCCACGCCAAAGCGCGCTTCCGTGAACAGAGTCGTCGAGAAGGTGTGTTCGTAGTTGAAACCGGTGCTGTACGCCGATGCCACTCCGGTGCCTTCAAACGATGAGTTCGCAGGGCCGCCGAGCGATGCGCCAAACAGCGGTGCCTGATACGTGTTGATGTTCTGATGACTGAAACGGCCGCTCAGGTGGTCGTTCTGCGAGATGTTGTAGTCCGACTTGATGTCGTAGCTGGTGGTGTCTTTGCTGAACGGCAGGTTCATCGAAAAGTTGTTGGTCGTGGCACCAGCAAGGTACGCAGCCGAGGCAAAATTCGTCTTCGGATTTCTCGCCAATGCGTCCAGGGCCTGCAGCACCTTCAAGCCGGTCTGGCTCGGCAAGCTCGTAAGCTCCGACATCGGAATGTAGTTGGTGGCGGGGAGTGTTACGCCAGCCACGGTAGTGTTTGCTAAAAACGGAGTGCGCCCCGCGCCGCAACCATTGTTCGGCGTTGCACCCGAGCAGTCTGCCGTATCGCCAGTGGTCGGATCGTACACCTGGCCGGAGTATTCAGCCAGGCTCAGGTAGTTGATGTTGTTGTTGCTGACCACGTTATAGAACGGAATCGTTGCATTGGTCGTGGACGACTCGTGGTCCGAGGTGCGCAGGTAGTCCGCGAAGATGAACAACTTGTTCTTGAGGATGGGGCCGCCAATCGAACCGCCGGTGTAGTTGTAGACCAGGCGTCCATTGGGTCCGGAGGCAAAGTAGTTGCGAGCGTTGACGCCGTTGTTCTCCATGTTCTGGAAGACCGATCCATGGATGTTGTTGGAACCGGACTTCAGGGTCACGTTCACAACGGTACCAATGGCGCGGCCAAACTCCGCCTCGAAGTTGTTCGTGGTGATGTCCACGTTTTCGATGGCCGCCGCCGGCGGAACCAGGATGATATGAATGCCGGTGCGCTGGTCGTCGTCAATTCCCTCAATTTGATAGAGGTTCACATAGGACGACTGGCCGTTCGCGTTGGTCGAGAGATCGTTATTGGCGTTATAGAACTGGGAGTTGTTGAAGACCACTGGCGCCATACCCGGCACCACGTTCAACAGGGACTGGAAGCTGTTACCGCTGCTGAGGGGAAGACTGCTGATCGTTCCCTTCTCGATAGTGCTGGAAATGTCAGCCCGGTCGGTCTGCAGCTCTGGAGGAGCGGTGGTCACTTCCACCGTCTCCATCGCGCTGCCGGTCTGCAGGGTCACGTCCACGCGGACCGTGGTGTTGGTGGCCAGAGAGATGTTCTGGCGCGATTCCTTCTTGAACCCTGTCGCCACAACCGTGACGGTGTAAATACCAGAGGGAAGATTGGGCTCAATGAAGTCGCCGCTCGCATTCGTGAACGACGTATGTTCCGTATTCTGCCCGGTCAGCACCAGCGTAACTTTGGCGTTGCTAACAACTGCTCCGGTAGGATCGAGCACCGTTCCCAGAATGGTGCCACTGACTGCCTGGCCCCACATGGACGATGAAAACGTCATCATCATCAGAAACAGAATAGAACCGAGAACAAATCCCGGCGATTTGCGAATTGACATTGATATGCCTCCAGATTGAACTGCGTTTGGTTTGAACACTGATTGGTTCATTGCCATTGAAGTCTCGAAGATGGCCACCGTCTGCGCTGCGGAAACTTCCCCGCCTCGCCTGCCCACCTCCGAAGCTTTCGTCGAGCTTCTGTCCGCACACAACATCACCTGCCAACTCGGCAAACGACGGAATCCAGTTCTGTTCCTGTGCGCATTCAAAAGGTTTGATACCCCCGTTTGTCTCAGACCTATCCCGGCCCAGTGCTCCCCTGGAGCACCACCCTTCTGCTGGAACCGGACTGGGCGCAAGGTCATCAAACTCGCGAATTCTTGCTTGATGCCCCTACAAGGCGCAAGGCTGATACCGTATGTTACGGAAGGAGCGCCTGTAGGATACTCTTATATCTGATTGATAAATATAATAGATATTTCTATCGTAACGAGGAAGGCCGCATCTCTCCGCTCAACCCCCTAGCCCCATTTACGCAGTGACAAGGCACCCAATATTGATGTATGCTACGGCCTGCAAACTCGCAGATTGGTTCACATGCAGAAAACAAAACCTACGGTCACGCCTTGGATTCCCAGCTTGGAAGCGGAGCGCGCGCTCGTGCTCGAGGAGCTGGACGCAATCCTGACCAGCTATCACTTCCGGGGAAGCAAACGGTACCCTGGCCTGCTGCGCTATGTGGTGGAGGCAGCCCTGAACGGTCAAGCAGCTGACCTGAAGGAGCGCACCCTGGGCGTGGAGGTCTTTGGCCGCGATCCCCAGTACGACACCAATACTGACCCTGTTGTCCGCATCAGCGCCGGCGAGGTTCGCAAACGCATCGCCCAGTACTACCACGAGAACCAGGAGACGGCCCGCGTCCGCATCGAGCTTCCACTCGGCTCCTACGCTCCGGAGTTCCTCCTTAACCCGGCAGACAAGCCGGCTCCTGATTCTGCAAGTGAACCCAAACTTGGAACGATCCTCCCACAGGCCCCGTCTCGTCGCTTCCCTTATCGCATTCTGTGGGCCTCGCTGGCAGCCCTGCTCGTCGTGGCAAGTTTCTCTGTTACTTACTCTTACCGGCATCTCAGTGCTTCCGGAGCCACCTCATCCAGCAAGCTTCTGAGCCCGCTCGTCCAGTCTCAGCGCCCTATCCTCATCGTGGTCGGCGCCAGCCACCCTGACAAGATCGAAGCGGAAACCCCGGAGACCAGCTTCTCTGCCCACACCACCGGCCCCTATCATCACGTTTCGCTCGGTACTGCCATCGCCCTGGCCAACGTTGCCGGAATGCTCCGCCAGGTCGGCCGCTCCTACGAAGTCAAAGAAGACAACGAAACCAGCCTCACCGACATTCGTTCCCGCTCCTTGATTCTGATTGGAGCCACCAACAACACCTGGACCATGCGCCTGCTCAGTCCCCTGCGCTACCGCTTCATCCGCGGTACCGTGGTCCAGCTCCAGGATTCCAAGGACCTCAAAAACACCGAGTGGTCCATTGACTTCTCCAAGCCCTACGTCAGCATCGCCCACGACTTCGGCATGGTGGCCCGCTTCTACGACTCCACCACCGAGGGCCCGGTCCTCGTCGTTGCCGGCGTCGGCCCCTATGGCACGGAGGCAGCCAGCGAGTTCATCGTCAACCCTGAACACCTTGGCGACCTGGATCGAAAACTCCCCTCCGGCTGGGAAAACCGTAACTTCCAGGTTGTGCTCAAGACCGATGTCATCGACAGCAAGGCCGGCCCACCAGAGGTTGTGGCTCAAACCATCTGGTAGTTCTTCTCTGAATGGAAACGGTTTCAGCAAAAAAATCCCATCCTCCCCCGCACATTTGTGCTCGGAAAGATGGGATTTTCTCTGCTTCAATTTGCTCTCGGCAGCAAGTCAGGCTTTTAGGGCCAATCCCACCGCGCTCAGAGCAATTTTCCTTTGGGTATAAACTCCCGTGCCCCATCCATTTCCCCGTTCTTTGAGGAAATGGGTGGGATACCCACGAACTTCAGGTTGACACCACTCCGGAAACTGCCCTAGATCCCGAAAAACGCCCGATCCAGATCGCGCGTCACCTGATCCGACAGCGGCGAGAGTGCGCCAATGGCGCGAGCATTGATGATGGCCTCGGCCGTCGACTCAATCACCTCAAGCCGGTCAAACGCCTGCAGAACATCGGCCCCTGTCACCAGGACACCGTCGTTGTGCATCACCAGTGCCGGCCGCGTCTCGCTCAACAGCTCCGCCGGCTGCTGCCCATCGCCAAACTGCCAACCATACTCGGCAGCGCCCACGTTGCGGATCACCACGTAACTCTCCGGAATGGTGCGGCTGTCGAGCGGTGTGCCGGTCACGCTGAAGGCGGTCGCATTCACCGGATAGGCATTCACCACCGAGCCCACCTTGGGGTGGCGCAGATAGATCGCTTGGTGCACCAGCGCGGCGTGGCTGGGCGTCTTGCCCGCTTCCACGCGGCCGTTCTTCACCAAAACCAGATCGTGCGCTTCCATGGTGCCGCGATCCGTGCCGCGCGGCGTAATCAGGAAGCTCTCCTTGTCCACCCGGACCGAGTAGCTGCCCTGGGTGCTGATGAACAACCGCTGGCGATAGGCGCGGCGCACAAACTCCGCCAGCTTGCGGCGCAGTTCCTTCTCGTCGCTGGAGGGATACTCCGGCTCAAAGGTCTCGGTCAGCGTCTTGCGGGCGCGCTCGGCCTCCAACTGGGCGTCGGTCAGGTAGCTGACCTCGCCGCCCAAGAGCTTGGCCTTGATCAGCGTCTTCGCGGTAAATTCGAGGGTCTCAAAGCGGCGGAAGGCCTCCTGGAAGGTCTTGCCACCGGTGACCACGCCGTGGTTCTCAAGGATCACGGAGTTGTAACCCTTGGCAAAGCCCTCGGCCACGGCCTCACCCAGCTGCTCGGAGCCCGGCAGCTCGTACGGAATGTAGCCCGGCTCACCGCAAACCCGGTGCGACTGGTGGAAGAGCCGCGTGTTCGGCACCTGCCCGGCAACCAGACTGAAGGCCACAAGGGCCGTGGGGTGGGCATGCACAATGCCAGCCAGCTCCGGACGCTTGACGCGGATGCGCTGGTGAATGGGCAGCTCCGACGACGGCTTGCGGAGACCGTCCCATGTGCCATCCGGGGTCACGCAGACAATGTCCTCGCGGCGCAGCGAGCCCTTGTCCACGCTGGCAGGCGTAATCCAGACCTTGCCGTTGGGCTCCTGGATGGAGAGGTTTCCGCCGCTAGTGGTGGTCATGCGGTAGCGGTAGATGCGTTCCATGGCCTGGAGGATCTCTTCGCGGGGGTGCTGGTAGGCATTCGGTGCAAACATGGCAGAGCCTTTCAATCCACAAATAGTTTCGCTTTCGGGATATTTCCTGCCGCCCCATCGGTCCGCAACACGATCCTGGCGCCGGTTTCGATCACGAGGACAACTCCATCCCCAGGACCACTCCCTTAGCGTACCCTCCAAGTTTACGCTGGAACGGGTGCGGTCCGCACCGGATTACGGAGCTGGACGCCGTCCGCAGCTTCCCCTTTTATTTGGACTTATTGTGACCTATTTCGAAAAGCGAATCGACTCGTCGGCAAATTGGCCGGAGGTGTACAGGTGCCGCGTCCGGTATTGGCGCACCTTCACCGGTTTCCGCTCCCGGATCTCGTACTCCGTGATGCTGTAGGCAGTTTCGCAGGCGTTGCATTCCCCCTCGTGCAGACTGGTCCAGAGGCGCAGCTGGTGAGGATCTTTGCGAGAGATCTCCACAGTGCCGCCGGAGAGGCTCGGGAAGAGTGAGACCTCGTATCCATCCGGCGATGGCACAACAAGGAAGACCAGCGCCGGGCTGATTACATCGCCGTTCCAGTGCAAAGAAACAAAATAGAAGGGACCTTCACTTGCACAAGCCCGTGCAACCGCCATCGCAAAAAAGTTGTCGATTTCCTCAGCGCCTAAAGGTGCTTGCGTGAACTCCGGCAGCTCCCCGAGAAGTTCCTTCTTGAGCAGTTTGCCGTCGCGCTCGATGCGAAATCCCAGCACATACGGACCAATGGTGGTCTCCATATCTTCGTGCGAGAGAATTTCGAGCGTGTCCGTCGCGTTCAGGGCGTAGCGGTAACTCACAAAGTTCCGCGCCCTGGCCGCAGCCTTCATGGTGAAAACGGGCACCAGCGAGATTTGGTTCGTACATTCGGCAAATGTGTGCCCTGTGCCGATCAGCAGCAGTAGAAACACCAGACACTTCGCGCTACGCATCATGTTTTCAGCCCAAAAACTCTCACGCATCATCCTACTCTGGCCGCATCTTGCCCGCCTCTTCCGAGCAGGTGTAGAGTAGTCAACTGTTTGGTTAATGGTGTTTCTCTTGTGTGCGGAGGCGATGTGGAAGAGCTGGGAACAGTACGCCCTGTGGCTATGGTCACAGGCGCGCTCGGTGGGATTGGACGCGCCTGTGCGCTGGGGCTGGCACGGGCCGGCTTCAACCTATTGGTGAATGACAGGCCCACAATCGGAGCCAGCGATTGCACGGAGCTGTTCGCGCAAGAGCTTGCGGCGGAAGGTGCTCAGTCCGCCTTTGTGCTGGGCGATGTGACCGGCCTGGAACTGCATCAGGAGATGATTGCTACCGCGCTGGCCCGCTGGGGGCGCATCGATTGTCTGGTGAACAATGCCGGAGTTTCTGTAATGGAGCGGGGCGACCTGCTCAACGTAACAGCGGAGAGCTTTGACCGCTGCGTGGCCGTCAACACCCGCGCCGTCTTCTTTCTGAGCCAGGCCGTGGCACGCCAGATGCTGGCCAGCTCGGGCGAGCCGGGCGTGCATCGCAGCATCATCAATATGACGTCGAGCAACGTGACCGCGGTTTCCATTAGTCGCGGCGAGTACTGCGTTTCAAAGGCCGCCTCGTCCATGACCACCAAGCTCTTTGGCCTGCGCCTGGCGGCGGCGGGGATTGGTGTGTATGAGGTGCGCCCCGGCCTGATTGCCACCGAGATGACCCTGCCGCACAAGGCCAACTACGATCAGCTCATCGAGCAGACCGGCCTGATTCCTGCCGAGCGCTGGGGCCAGCCCGAGGATGTGGCCAATGTAGTGGTGAGCATGGCCGAGGGCCGTTTGGCGTACACCGTGGGACAGGCCGTGGCCGTGGATGGCGGCATGGTGATGCCACGCTTTTGAGCGCTCAGCCGTGCTCGGCTTCCATGGCTTTGGCGGCCACGCGGCCAATGCCGCGCAGGATGGATTTTACGGGCCACTGGCCGTCTTCCTCCGGAAAGAAGACCTCGCCCACGCGCTTCACTTCCGGCCGGTAGTACCAGCGTTTAAGCAACGCCATGTGGCCCTGGCGCGTGGCGGCGGTGGGCGCGGAGCCCCAAACCTCAAGACCGGCCAGCAGCTCTTCCCAGCGCGACTCCAACATGCCGCGCAGCTGCTTGCGCTGCGCAGGGGTTGGCCCACCCACCATCCGCGCCTCTGTATTTTCGCCAATGGTTTCAGCCGCAGACTCGCTTCCGGCTTGCTGCGCGTGGTTTTCTTGTTCGGATGCAGCGGATTCGCCACGTCCCTCATCGGTGCGGTAGTTGAAGGGTGGCGCCTCATTCCCACCCTTTTGCGCAAAAGGCGCGGAAAAGGATGGGGCACCCAGACAGTATTCATTTGCCGAGTCAACCACCCCTGCATCTTCTGGGCCTTTAGTCCCCTGCGCCGCAACTTGGCTGCTTCCATCGTTCTGAGCCCTGATCCCTGATCCCTGATCACTAACCACTGGTTCTTCCACCACCGGCTCCAGCGCCATGGGATGCGCAAACAAGGAGGTGGAGCCGGACTGCTCATTCTGGATTCTCATGCCGAAGGTGGAGTAGAGGCCGGGGCCGCGCAATCGTCCGTTCTCAAACAGAAAAACAGCCACCGAGCCGGGCTCAGCCGCGACTTGCAGAACAATGGCGCGCTGCTGGCTCACAGGCCGTACCAGCTCGGGGGCCAGAGCGCGGATGCCTTCCACGCGCGCCACCTGCGAATGGATCAGTGCGGCGCGCTCAAACTCCAGCTCTGCACTGGCCCGGTCGCGGGCGGCACACAGCTCAGCCAGGCGGCTCTCGCCGCGCGTGGCCAGAAAGCGCTCCACGGCAGCGGCCTCCTCGGCGTAGCGCTCGTCGGTGCAGCCGGCAAAGCACGGCGCGAGACACATCTTCATCTCGGAATAAACGCAGCCCGGATGATCGGGATGGGGCTCCAGATCTTCCGTGCAGCGGCGCAGGCTGAAGAGCTTCAGAGCCTCATCCACGTAGCGCTCGGCGGCCGCGCGGCTGGCAAAGGGACCGTAGGCCCAGCCTGCCTCCCGTGCGCTGGGCCGGGTGGTGATGGCCACACGCGGATAGCGATTTGCGCCCACAAAGCGCACAAACGAAGCCGCCCGCAGGTGCATCCGCTCCACCGCGCGATCGCCGCCAAAGACCTCTTCCAGCAGGGCAAACTGCGCCAGCAAGGATTCGAACTCAGAGCCGGTGGGCTGCCACGCGATGCGGCGCACGCGGCTGGCCAGTTGCAGACGGCGGGGATGCTTGTCACTGGGAACGAGGAGCCGCTCCAGCCGGACACGCAGATTGGGGGTGCGGCCAACGTACGGCTCGTCCTTGGCCTCTGCGCTGTAGAGCGCAAAGACGGCAGGGACGGTGGGCAGCTCTTTCAGAGCCGCGCGTCCCGCGGTGGGGTCAAAGCCGATCTCGTTGAGTGCGGTCATTACGTCTCGCTTGGGGTTGTTGCTGTCCGGTTGCAGGCGTGGACCAAGAGGTCCACGCTACAGCCGGCCAGGAGGCCGGCGCTACAACCTGGTCACTCAGTCACCTTGCCACTTAGTCACCTAACCACCTATTCCCCCGCCACCGTCATCCCATCGATGCGCAGGGTGGGGGCGGCAACCGCGCCGCGGAAGATCAGGTCGTCGCCGATGGCGGTAATGTTCAGGAGCATCTGTGTAAGGTTGCCGGCAATGGTCACTTCTTCCACCGCATGGGTCAACTCGCCCTTCTCAATCCACTGGCCGGCCGCGCCACGGGAGTAGTCGCCGGTGACGGTGTTCACGCCAAAGCCCATCAGGCTGGTCACGTACAGGCCAGCATCCACGCCAGCGATGATCTGTGCCGCGGTATGCTGCCCCGAAGCGAGAAAAAAATTGCCGCAGCCCACGCCCGGCGCGCCCGCCAAACTGCGCGAGGCGTTGTGCGTGGAGCGCATGCCCAACTTGCGCGCCGTATACGTATTGAGCAGATAGCTTTTGAGCACGCCATTTTCTACTACCAAATTGCGCTGGGAAGGCAGACCTTCGCCGTCAAAGGGCGAGGTGCCATAGCCGCCTGCGCCAGAGGGCAGCAGCATCAAGTGGTCATCCACAATGGTTACGTTGGCGGAGGCAATCTGTTGGTCCACCTTGCCGGCCAGAAACGAAGCGCTGCGCCAGATGGAGTCGCCGGAGATGGCCTCAAAGAGGGAGCCCAGCAGGCCGCGGGCGACTTCGGGGGCAAAGACCACGGGCACCTGCTGTGTCTTGACGCGGCGTGCTCCCAGGCGGCGCAGGGTGCGGCGTGCAGCCTCTTCGCCAATGGACTCGGGAGTCTCCAGGTCGGTGAGGCGGCGGGCGCTCGACCACCACGCATCGCGCTGCATCTTGCCGTCGGTGTCCTGGGCCAGAGGCGCGGCGGAAACGCCGGCATAGCTGGACCGGTAGCCGCCCAAAAAGCCGCGCGAGTTGGCCATGGCCTTGCGGCCGGTGGCGGCGTCAAAGCTGCCGCCGTCGGAGTTGGTAATGCGCGTGTCAAAGGCCAGGGCCGCTGCCTCAGCGCGCTTGGCCCAGGCAATGCGCTCCTGGTTGGGGAGCGAGTAGACGTCCTCAAAGTAGAGATGCTGATCGGCCTGGACCGCGCCAAACTCCTCGCGCTCGGCGAGGCCGTTGAAGGGGTCCTCTTCCGTGACTTTGGCCAGCGCCAAAGCGCCCTCCACCAGGGAGCGGATGCCGTCCGCGGTGAGGTCGGAGGTGGAGGCGGAAGCCGAGCGCAGGCCGGCAAAGACGCGCACCCCCAGCGCCCTGGAGCCTGATTCCTTGAGCGTCTCCACTTCGCCCATGCGCACGTTCACACTGAACTCATCGCCCTGGCGCGCTACCGCCTCGGCATCGGTGGCTCCGGCCCGCATGGCCCGCTCCACAACCTCAGCCACCAGGGCTTCCAGCTCAATCTTCTGTTCCGTCTCAGATCCCATTCGTCAACAGTACCAAACCCGGATTGCCTGCGGGGAGCCCTGCGCTGGTGGAGAGCAACTGTTGGTGGCTGGGGGCATCGGGAATCTCGCCTTTTCCGGCCTTTGCGAGCCGTGATCGACAGCCAAAATCGGCGCTTCGGTCAAAAGCTGGCAGGTGTATGATTCTTGCGGCGAAGGGAAGAGTTCCCCGCGGCAATCTTCGCAAGTAAAAGGAGATTACAATGCAGATCGATTTCCACCATGGAGTTACCTATATCCTTTCGAGACTGGCTGGCTTTCCGCATAGCAGTGCGGTCACCATTGCCCACGCAGCCCAGTACATTGACGACGCCAACAACCAGGGCACCGTCCAATTTACCGACGGCACCACTTACTATCACTATGCTTCCGCCTGGGCCATCACCGACCTGGACGATAACTCCCAGGACACCGCCGACTACACGGTGTGGGTGCCATTCCACTTTTTGCCCGGCAACAACGGCGCTGCGGCAGGCACCACGCTCACGGTGCCGCTGGTGCAGCGTCTGCTCTGCCAACCCGACAGCCCGCTAGCCCGTCGCATGTGGGAGGAGTGCCGCAAAACCGCAGCCGATGTCAACGCCCTGCACCGGCTGGGCATCACCTGCCACGTGTATGAAGACACCTTCTCGCACCAACGCTTTGCCGGCTTCCGGCACGAGATCAACGAGATCGTCCAACTGGACGCCATCGCACCCAGCGACATGTCCTTCTTTGACAAGCTTGAGGACCGGGTGGCCAATTTTCTACGGCTCGGCCACGGCGGCGCGGGCGTCAATCCAGACTTGCCGTATCTCACCTGGCGCTGCCACATGGCTTCGGGCGCCTTCTTTGACTCGGTTAACTCCGGCGTCTTCCCTGAGGCCTGCGACTGCCTCTTCAGCCGGCTCACGGAATACCGCGGCGGCGATGGGGCGGCCGCTCTGCAGGACTGTGATCGCGCGCAGATCGTGTCGCTGGTGGAGTTCACCCAAATGAAGGATCCCAAACAGCGCCATGCGGTGTGGCTCAGCGCCGTTGCAGCCGGGAAGTTCTCCTTCGGCGCGCCCTCCAGCGCGGAGATGGCGGAGCTGAACTACATCCCCAAGGGCGTGGGCTCCTGGAAATACGAGGCCCTCGGCACCACGAACGATAAGGACGTGCCCAACGTGTCCTTTGTGCGCCCGGCCGACTTCGAACAGAAGGACTGGACCATGTTCCACGAGGCGCTAAAGGGACATCGCTCGACGGTGCTGGAGACACTGCTGCCGGAGTTCGGCCTGCCCGGCTCGGTAGCCGATGCCAAGGCGGCGGGACTGCCCCTCTAACCGCCCTTCCTGCTTCACAGTCAGAGCCCCCGTACTAACGCTGTTTCAACGGCGCCAGTGCGGGGGTATTTTTGGTGCATTTATTGAGCGTTCCAGATACTCCCTCGTTCCTGCTATTCAACCTGCCCATAAATACTGACGCTCGGGTGCCCCATCCATCCCGCGTTTTGTGCGGAATGGGTGGGATAGCATGACACCATTTGACGGCTGGATCTGTAAGGCTATCTTGCCAATTGCTCTACTGCCCCACCACCGAAAGAAACGTTCTTGACCCAACCACCAGCACCCACGGCACCGTCACCACCAGAAAAACAACAAAATACATGAAGCTGAAGATGGTGGCCAATCGCCAGTACTTGGCCGAGGGCAGATAGCCGCTCCCGTAGTAGACCGGGTTGGGCCCGGAGGCGTACGGCGTCATCACGCCCATGAGGCCGAGCGAGAGACATAGCAGCAACGCGGTAGGCGCCAGCGGCAAGCCCTGCATCTGCATCACCAGCGCCAACATCACCGGGAGCAGAGCCGTAACGTGCGCGGTGACGCTGGCAAAGGCGTAGTGCGCGAAGAAGAAGAAGGTAAGCAACACCAGCAACGCCGTGAGCGGGGCAAATCCTATAAGGTGCGCGCCCACGGCCTTGGCAAACCAGGCAATGAAGCCTACCCGGCTGAGCCCCGCGGCCATGGCCACCAGGGTGGCAAACCAGACCAGAGTGTTCCAGGCCGCTGCGTTGCGCATCACCTCCTGCCAGCTGAGCACGCCGCAGATGAGCATGAGCACAATGACGGCCAGCGCGGCAGCGGTGGGGTCCACAATGCTGCCGCAGGCAATCCAGAGCACCAGCGCCAGACCCACCAGGGCCATCAGCAGCTTCTCCGCGCGGGTGACGGGACCTTTGCGCGCCAGCTCTTCCGTGGCCCAGCGAACCGCCGCATCGCCGCGCTTGACCTCGGGCTTGCAGACCAGATACCCGACGGCGGGCACCAGCAAGAGCAGAATCGCGCAGCCCGGCGCGGAGGCCAGGAACCACTGCATCCAGGTAAAGCGCAGATGAAGGATGGTGTGCACAATCTCCATGGCCAGCAGGTTGGGCGCCAGCGCCGTAAGGAACATGGAACTGGTGACGGCGGAGGTGGCCACGGCTACCCAGAGAATGTACGAGCCGATGCGGTTGGCGGAAGGATCGTCGGGTTTGGAGTCGTAGAGCAGGGGCAGATGGCGCAGCACCGGATAGATGGTGCCGGCGCTGCGGGCGGTGACGGAAGGCGTGAAAGGAGCCAGAGCCGTATCCGCCAACATGGCCGAGTAGCCCAGCCACAGGGTGCGGCGGCCCATGGCGCGTACCAGCAGGAGCGCAATGCGCGCGCCCAGGCCGGTCTTCTCATAGCCCTGGGAGAAGATGAAGGCCGCAAAGATGAGCCAGACCGTGGTGTTGGCAAAGCCGGAAAGGGCCCAGGTCATGGCCTGGGTGGCGGCATCAAAGCCGGGCTTGGCCAACTCCTGCGGGCTGAACAGCAACCAGCGCGATCCAATGGCTGCAATCGTTACGCCCATGAGCCCAATGGCGCCACCCGGCAACGGCTCCAGAATGATGCCCGCCACCACCCCGGCAAAGAGCGCAAAGTAACGCCACGCAAATTGCGGCAACCCGTCCGGGGCCGGCAGAGCCATGAGAATGAGCGTTATCCCAATCGGTAAAAGGGCTTTCAGGCGCAGCTTCATCGGCGCGTTCCTTCCGAAGTGAGGGCATGAGTTGGAGCAATGCTCTCCACACTAACACGCGGCTGCGCGATTGGCTGGAGTGGGGACGAAGGGGAAGGGAGAGCGTAGATGTCGGGCAAGAAAATCCCCTCCTTGCTCACCTTTGCGGGGGAGAAAGAAGGGGATCTTGAGCGACTGCAAGACGCGCGGCGGGGTCTCTAGAGCGTTTCTCCAATAGATGTAGCCCTTGCGGAAGTCGTGCAAGGTAGTTTTTTCTTGAGGAAAAAGCTACTCAGCGGTTGTGATTTCGGGATATAGCAATTGGAGAACCGCTCTAACCGGTTGAATCTGCACTTTGGCATCTCATCTTCCCAGGTCTCAAAATCGAGACCTGGGGCCCCCAGGGATGGTTCAGGATCAAACGGTTAGCAGCCTGCGGCCGGAGTTACTTGGTGACAGCGCCGGTGGAGGGCACGGTGGGGGTGGCAGGCGGTGCAACGGCAACTGGGGTCTTGTTGTAGCGATCAATGACGCCCAGGCTGATGTCAACGGGCTTTTCCCAATCGGCGGCCCAGATGACCGGATGCTGCTCGCTGCCCGCGTCCACAATCATGGCCACGCCGCGCTCCTTGGCTTCAGCCACCAGTGCCTTGTAGAACTTCTCCGCCAGCGGCTTCCACAGGTTGGCAAAGTCCTTTTGCGACTCCGCCTGGCCAGCTTCAGCCTCGTGTTGGAACAGCCTGCGCTTGGCATCGATGGCCTTTTTGCGCTCTGCCTTTTCGGCGTCGGTAAACTTGGCGGCCGGATCGGAAAGCTGCTTCTCGAGGCCGGAGATCTCTTCCGCCTGGGCCTTGAGCGCCGTCTGCTTGGGATCGTACTTCTTCTTGAGCTCAGCCAGAAGGCGCTTGCCCTCTTCGGTCTGGAAGGCGGCAGCCTGGAAGGGGATGGCGGCGATCACCGGCGTGACGCCGGCAGGAGGCTCAGGAGCCTTGACGGCTGCTGGAGCAACGGGGGCGGTCGGAGCGGGCTTGGGAGCCGGGGTCTGCGCCACGGCGGCCGTGGCAAGGCTCGAGATCAGGGCCGAAGCCAACAGCGTGGAAACAATACGTAAAGCTTTCATTGAACGAAACTTCTCCTTCGTGGTGACAATACAAATTGATGTGGAAAACCTTGGGCGCAAGGCTGGTCGCCTGGTGCGACGCGTTCCGAAGACCCGCTGCTGCAGCCGGACAGCTCCGGTCGGGAGGCCTCCGAAAAATGGCCTGACGAACGCGGTCAGTCTATCATCCGGGCGCGTATTTCCTTGCAAAAACCCATTGGGGACGGGATGACAGGGGATTAGGTCCGGGGTTGAAACCCTTCTATCTTTCTCTTGGGGTCGCGGTTTCAGGGACCTGAAATTCCCTGCTCCTTCCCTTCCATGCGGCATGAGCGCCGCGTACCCGATACCCGGCACAATGCAAAAAAATGCGCCTCCGTCTCTGAGTCCGGAGGCGCCAAGTGACCTTAAACTGCTAGGCGAGAACCTGCTCGGCCGGGGTCCAGTCGCGTTGCTGGCTCTCCGCCACGCCGCGGTAGGTGAGCTTGCCCATCCAGGTGTTCAGGCCCTCCGCCAGACCAACATCGCGGCGGAGCGCTTCGCGCGCGCCGAACTGCGCCAGCCGCAGCACGTAGGGAAGAGTAGCGTTGGTGAGCGCCAAGGTAGAGGTGTGGGGGACCGCGCCGGGCATGTTGGTGACGCAGTAGTGGACCACGCCATCCACGGTGTAGCTGGGAGCGGAATGGGTGGTGGGCCGGGCCGTCTCCACGCAACCGCCCTGATCGATGGCCACGTCCACAATGACCGCGCCCTTCTTCATCCCGGCCACCATGGCGCGAGTGACCAGCTTGGGGGCCGTGGCTCCGGGGATAAGCACGCCGCCGATGACCAGATCGGCTTCCGCCGTGGCCTGGGCCAGGTTGTAACTGTTGGAGGCCAGGGTGTAGACGCGGCCGCTGAAGATGTCGTCCAATTCGCGCAGGCGGTTCAGGTTCTTGTCGATGATGGTGGTCTTGGCACCCATGCCCACGGCAATGCGCGCCGCGTTGGTGCCCACAATGCCGCCACCAATGACGGTGACGTGCGCGGGCGGAACTCCGGGAACACCACCGAGCAGAATGCCACGACCTCCGTGCTCCTTTTCCAGGTACGCCGCGCCCACCTGGACACTCATGCGGCCAGCCACTTCGCTCATGGGCGTCAGCAGCGGCAGGGTGCCGGCCAGATCACGAACCGTCTCATGGGCAATGCCGATGACACCAGACTCAAGCAGCCTGTTGGTGAGATCGCGAACCGGGGCCAGGTGCAGATAGGTGAACAGGACCAGCCCGGAGCGGAAGAATTGGTATTCCGACTCGATGGGCTCCTTGACCTTGACCACCATCTCCGCCTTGGTCCAGGCCTCGGCTGCGGTGGCTACAATCTGGGCTCCGGCAGCCAGGTACTCCTGATCGGGGAAGCCGGAGAGCAGCCCGGCACTGGCTTCAACCAGGACCGTGTGCCCGGTCTCAACCAGATCCTTGACGCCTGCGGGGGTAATGCCGACACGGGCTTCGTTATCCTTGATTTCCTTGGGAACTCCGACGAACATGGATGCCTCCTGGGTGTAGCGGGTGGGGGTACGCCTGCGGTGCGACTGAAAACCGCGGTGAAAATCGAAACCGGCTCCAGTGCAGCTCCTTGGCCCAGGAGTTGCACTGGAGCCGGTAAGGACTTCACTGGCTAGGAAGGATATTAGGACAAACCTGGCGCGCGATGCGTGCAAGTTTCGTGCTATAAAGGCTAAATGGGAACGATTCGTGACTCCAATAGCCAATTGTCGGGCACTTTGCCTGAGGGGCATGCAGCGGACGCACTCTCTGCCCTTGACGAGCTGGACATTGCCATTTTGCACCATCTGGAACGGAACGGGCGGGCGACGAACTACGAGGTAGGGGAGGCGGTGGGCCTGTCCGCGTCGGCTGCTTCGCGGCGGATTCTGGCGCTGGAGGCCTCAGGGGCGATCAAGGGCTATCGGGCGGTGATTGACGACCGGCACCTGGGCAAGCGGCGGACTGTGTATATCCGGGTAACGCTGGAGCGGCAGTCGGCCGATGTGCTGGAGGCGTTTGAGGCCGGGGTGCGGCGTTGCCACGATATTGTGAGCTGCCATTTGACGGCCGGGCAGTACGATTACATGCTGGTGGCGCGGGTTTCCGGCATTGACGACTACGGTCGTCTGCATCAGAGCGAGCTGAGCCGGTTGCCAGGGGTGGCGCGGATTGAAACCAGCTTTGCGCTGCGGGATGTGTTGGAGCACCTGCGGTGCGGCAGACCGCTTCGCGATGTCTGCATGGAAACTTCTCGCAGGGGCTGAGCCACCTGCGGTGGGGCCAATGGCTTCGCGTGGCTGATAGGCGCATCCCTCAGGGCTGAAGCCCTCGTTGATTTTAGGCTACTTACGGCACGACTGAAGTCGTGCCCTGACGCTTCTTGCCTTCCTTTAAGAGTCTTTCCGCAGCCAGTGAGGCCCATCTATTATTTTGTGCTAGTTGCGACACCCTTCGACTACGCTCAGGGCAGGCTCTGAACTCGTGCTCTGACGCTTCTTGACCCCTCAATGGAGTTTTGCAAGAGGCTCGCACGCAAGAGACCGCATATAAAACCCGCAGCAAAGCCGCCGCTGCCGGAGCAGGGGCGGCTTGCCAGATACCTTACCAAGCAAAGCTGTTACGGAGAGCTCTTGGAGCGTTTCTCCAATTGTTCTACCCCGAAACCACAACCGCTGAGTAGCTTTTTCCTTGAGAAAGAGCTACCTCGCACGATCTCTGCAAGGGCTACATCTATAGGAGAAACGTTCTAGCAGCCCACAATGGCCTGGTAGAAGACGCCGTTGGCAATGGCCACCCCGCCTAGCGGCTGCCATCCCTGGCTGAGCGCCTCGCGCATGGCGTCTTCGAGCGCATGGCGCGTGGTTGCTTCCAGGACCTTGTAAGCGATTACGACCGACATCGACATATGGACCTCCCGCAGGTGCGTTGGCCGCACCCGTTCCAATTGGACTTATCGGCACTTTTGGGGCGGGGATGAGCACGAAGGTGGGGAATCGGACCTCCCGTAACCGGTGTGGCCAGGATTCTCGCCGTTGGGGGCCGGATTCACGGTATGGGAGCGGTCTCCGTTAACCAAACATGCGCGTTTTGGGCTGCTTTCGGTCATCCGGTTACGGTATCGGTCTGTTAGCCGTACAATAACCTTGAGGTAGATTCGTTTCCCAATGTCATTGAACGGTTATCCATCGCGCTCCTCGCGGTCGCACGGCTTGCGCTCGCTCTTCAGTATGTTCTCGAGCGATCTCGCCATCGACCTGGGCACTGCCAACACGCTGGTCTTTGCGGCTGGCAAAGGCATCGTTGTGAACGAGCCTTCGATCGTGGCTATCAACAAGAACACCGGCGAAGTGGAGGCCGTGGGCAAAGAGGCCAAGGAGATGCTCGGCCGTACCCCCGGCAACATTGTCGCCATCAAGCCTATGAAGGATGGTGTGATTGCCGACTTCAAGGTGACGGAGAAGATGCTCAACTACTTCATCCAGAAGGCACACAACCGGAAGATGCTGGTGCATCCGCGGATCGTGATCGGTGTGCCGTCTGAAATTACGCAGGTGGAAAAGCGCGCGGTCGAGGACTCGGCCTATCGCGCCAAAGCCAGCGAAGTGTATCTGGTGGAGCAGGCCATGGTGGCCGCTATCGGCGCCGGTTTGCCCATTACCGAACCCTCCGGCAACATGGTTGTGGACATTGGCGGCGGCACCACGGATATTGCCGTCATCTCGCTGTCGGGCATTGTTTACTCGCGCTCGGTGCGCATGGCCGGCAACCAGATGGACGAGGCCATTACCAATTACCTGAAGCGCAAGTACAACCTGCTGATCGGCGAGCGTACCGCGGAGCAGATCAAGATCCAGATTGGCTCAGCCTTCCCGCTGGACAAGCCGCTCTCGATGGAGATCAAGGGCCGCAACCTGATTGAAGGCGTGCCCAAGACGATTGCCGTGGACGACAGTGAGATCCGCGAAGCGCTCGGCGAGTGCATTGCGGTGATCATGAACGCGATCCGCGTGGCCCTGGAGCGGACGCCTCCCGAGCTATCGGCCGACATCAGCGATCGCGGTATTGTGCTCACCGGTGGCGGCGCGCTGATCAAGAACCTGGACAAGCGCATCAGGGAAGAAACCGGTTTGCCGGTTTCCGTGGCCGACGACCCGCTGGCATCCGTAGTTTTAGGCACCGGCAAAATGCTCAGCGACTTTCGTTTGCTGCGCAAGATCAAGATCGACTAAACAGTGGTCAGTGGACAGTGGTCAATGATCAGCGCGTTAGCTGACAAAACCAGTGACCACTGACCACTCTTCACTGTTCACTGGTTTTCATGGAATCCTTCTTCTCCCGCTACCGGAATCTCCTTGTTCTGTTCGTGCTGCTGCTGGGACAGATCGTGGGGTTGGCAGTCCAGGTGCGTCACAGCACCGATGGCCACGGCGTCTTTGACGAAAAAGACGGCCCTGGGGTGCGTCTGATCCGCTTCTGGGCGGAAAGCATGGTGTCTCCGTTTGTGGGTGGGGTGCACTACTCGCGAGTGGGCGCAATCGGGTTGTGGCAGAACTACATCGATCTGCACAACGTACGCCAGCAGAACCTGGATTTGCAGCGGACCATTGACCGGCTACGGCTGGAACAGGCCTCGCTGATGGAAGACGCCAAGCAGGGGCAGCGCTTGCAGGCCTTGCTGGACTTCCAACAAAAATATATTTACACCACCCTTCCGGCGCAGGCCATTGGCTCGTCGGGCTCCGACCAGTCGCGACTCTTCTATATCGACAAGGGTTCGGCCAACGGACTGAAGCCGGATATGGCGGTGGTGACCGCCGACGGCATTGTGGGCAAGGTGCGCGACGTGTTTCCGCACACCGCGCAGGTGCTGGCGGTGAACGACCAGACCTCGGGCGCGGGCGTGATTCTGGAGACCACCCGCATCCGCGGCATTCTGCGCGGCGACGCGGCCGGGCGGCTGGAGATTGTGGGCATCATGAACGATCAGCGCATCCAGCCCGGCGAAAAGGTGCTGACGGCTGGCGGCGACATGATTTATCCGCGCGGGTTGGCGGTGGGCGTGGTGGAAAAAATTGTGCCGGACCCGGATCGCGACTCCTGCATCATCCTTTACGTCAAGCCAGCGGCGCGCATTGACCGGCTGGACGAG